>MDSZ01087693.1_pt1 | contig 11027 bp, 8 predicted proteins | sample 811201 | NCBI WGS metagenome assembly MDSZ01 (sample SAMN05326647, study PRJNA326480) | marine metagenome | isolation source: seawater | place: Indian Ocean: North | collected 2010 | reverse complement strand
GTCGGCACATTCGCGCTCAGGCTCGGCCGACAGGCAAATGTGCATGCGGTCGAAGGCGATGCTGCGGCACTGGCCGCCTTTGACAAGGCCCTGCGCAAACCCCAAGGCCTGAAGAAGGTGACCTTTGAACGGCGAGACCTGTCACGCAGACCGCTGGTGAAGGAAGAGCTGGAGCCTTACGACGCCGTGGTTTTCGACCCGCCGCGCGCAGGCGCTCAAGCCCAGGCAGAGCAACTGGCGCTTTCCAGGGTCAAGACGATTGTCGCCGTCTCCTGCAATCCGGCGACGCTTGCCCGGGATCTGCGCATCCTGCTCGACGGCGGTTACGTGCTGCAAAGCGTCACACCAGTGGACCAGTTCCACTATTCGCCCCATATTGAAGCAGTGGCGGTGTTGACCAGACCTTGATCAGGGAGTGAGCCATGAGCGCGGCGGATGAGGAATTGGGACCTGTCAAAGGAACCCGCAGCCTGCCGCCCCTTCTGAGCCTTGCCCGGCGAACGCGCTATGCGCTTTACCAGGGCAGCCGGGTCGCGCTCTACACCCTTCATTCCGAAGCCATGCGGCGGATGAACCGGGATCTCCAGAAACAGCTTCCGGAAACGCCGAAGGTGGTGCCGACCGGCCCGGTGCCGAGCCAAAGGCGCATGCTGTCGGACATCGTCAAGCTGTTTGCGGATGATCTGAAATCCGTCGAGGACGGGATTTATCCGCTGCCTTCCGATGGCACCATGACGCCGGGCGAGCTGATCGCGACCAGCCGCGCCTTCTTCAAGGACGTGCCGGAGGTGGCACGCCGTCGCGCAAGCGGTGCACATCAGGAGGTCAATGCCACCGAGGGGTTTGCCGCAGCACTGCCGCGCTATTACCGGCAGAACTTTCACTTTCAGACCGATGGCTGGCTGTCGGAGGAAAGTGCCAGGCTCTATGACTTCCAGGTGGACGTGCTTTTTTCAGGTGCGACTGCCGCCATGCGTCGACGGGCCCTGGTACCCTTCGCCAGGATCTTGCGCCGCAAGGACCAACGCCACGTTTCGTATCTGGATATCGCCTGCGGCACCGGCGGTCTCTTGCGGCCTGCCCTGGCCGCATTTCCGCGCCTAAAGGGCACTGGGCTCGATCTGTCGGAACCCTATCTGAACGTTGCCCGTGAGCGCCTGCCGTCACGCCGTGCCGGCTATATCTGCGGCCTGGCCGAAACCCTGCCTTTTGCGGACAATTCTCTCGACGTCGTGTCCTGCGTTTTCCTGTTCCATGAACTGCCGCCGAAAATCCGGCGTCAGGTCGTCTCGGAGGTCGCACGTGTTCTGAAACCCGGCGGCTCCTTCCTTTTCGTCGACAGCCTGCAAACCGGAGACGTGCCGGAATATGACGGCCTTCTGTCGGTCTTTCCGCAGCTTTTCCACGAGCCCTATTTTACGTCTTATCTCAGCGAAGACCTGACGGGTATCGCCAAGGCCGCAGGGCTCGAAGAGAGCTGGATGGTGCCCGCCTTTGTCTCCCGCGTCGCGGAGTTTATCAAAAGCGACTGATCTTTCAGTATTACTGAAAAATCTCATTCCTTCTCTTGAGACTGAAAACAATCAGGCGTATATCGATCGCCATGAGATTGGATCTATGGCTCTTGCAGACAGGGGAAAGCCGCAGCGCCTTTGCGCGCCGCGCCAACCTGTCGCCTGCCTCCGTAACCGCCCTATGCAATGACCCCAATGTCTGGGTCTCGCGGGATATGGCCCGCAAGATCGCCATTGCCACCAATGGCGCCGTAACCCCCAACGACTTTCTCGGACTGTCTACAACCAAGGAGCATCCCGTGTCCCAGGCCCGTGTCGCAGAAGCAATCCGCGCATTCGAACGTGGAGAAATGGTGGTCGTGACTGACGATGACGACCGCGAGAACGAAGGCGATCTGATTGTTGCCGCCGCCAAGGTCACGCCTGAACAGATGGCCTTCATGGTGCGTCACACCTCCGGCATCATCTGTGCACCGATGACGGTTGCCCATGCGCGGCGCCTGCGCCTTGACCCTATGGTTGCCGAAAATGATGCTCCGCTTGCGACCGCCTTCACCATTTCCGTGGACTACCGCCAGGGACTGACCACCGGCATTTCAGCCGAAGAGCGCTGCTCTACCGTACGTGCACTTGCAAACCCCAATGTCGGCGCTGACGACTTCGTCCGCCCCGGGCACATCTTCCCGCTGGTGGCCAAGGAAGGCGGCGTCATGATCCGCTCCGGCCATACGGAAGCTGCCGTCGACCTGTGCCGTCTCGCCGGGCTGGAGCAGGTTGGCGTCATCAGTGAGCTGGTCAATGACGACGGCACCGTGAAACGCGGCCAGCAGGTTGCCGAGTTTGCAGCCGAGCACGACCTGAAGATGGTTTCCGTTTCCGACCTGATCGCCTGGCGCCAGCGTACCGAGAAACTGGTGGAACGGGTCAACGAACAGCCCGTCGACACGGTTTTCGGCCCGGCCTATGCCACCACCTATTCCACCCCGTATGACCCGATGCACCATCTGGCCATCGTCTACGGCGACATTCTGGATGGCCGCAGCGTGCCGGTGCGCCTGCAACTGGAATCCGTGCTTGATGATGTCTTCGGAGACGTCCAGCCACTCGACCAGATCATGAAACACTTTGCGGATCGCGGCCGGGGTGTCATCGTCTATCTTCGCGAAGGGTCTGTGGGCGTTGCCCGTCAGTCCAAGCGGCCGAGATCCGACTTTGAAGCCGCTGATTCCGAGGAACACAGCTCCGCACAAGCTAGACAGGAACAATGGCGTGAGGTCGGGCTTGGTGCACAGATCCTGAAGGACCTGGGCGTCAGTTCAATTCGCCTGCTGGCCTCCCGTGAGCGTCATTACGTTGGGCTGGAAGGCTTCGACATCAAGATTGACGAAACAGAGATCCTCGACACCTGAGGATCCTTCGGAAGGGGCCTTTCATGGCGGCGAAGAAAGAGGCAGTCAAACAAGAGGAAAACGTGAAGCCGACACCGGTGCCCTTCACCGTCGGCTTTAACCGCAGTCAGAGCGAAAGCATCGTCTACGGCAGCCTCATCCTCGGAATTCTGTTCGCCGTGATCGGGATTGTCGGCAATCTTCCCTTGCTGGCCCTCGCCGCCCTCGCCCCGCTCGCAATTGCCTTCTGGCACTATCCGATGATCGAAAAAGGCAAACCACAGCTCGGCGCCAACGAAGACGGACTTTATGTGGAACGCATCGGTTTCATCGACTGGGCCGCAATCCGGATGACGGACGTCAAACGGACGTCCGTCCGCAACATCGAGCTGGTCCGGCTGGACGTCCTCCTGACCCGTTCACTGGATGACGCCGTCACCAAGGCACAGACCTTTCCGGTCTGGAAAAAGTTCATGATGCGCAACTGGAAGCGTACGCCGCGCGAGCATGGCCGGGAGCTGATTGCGATCAACCTTCACACCCTTGCAGCCGACCCGGAAGAAATCCTGAGCCGCATCCGCGCCTTCAAGTTTGTCTGAGATTTCGCGGCCCCGGCAAGAAGCCGGGCCGGAATTTATTGGAAGACGACCAAACCAAGCCTGCTCATCGTGATCATCCCAGCCGGGCAAAGCCGGAACCGGGATGAGGTGCGACGAGCAGAACCAGGCAACCCTACATCAGGTTTTCCTTGAAGAAGTCGACGGTTCTCTGCTCTGCGAGCTTTGCAGCCCCTTCGTCGTAGCGCGGTGTCGTATCGTTATGGAAGCCGTGGTTCACGCCCGGGTACATATGCGCCACGTAGGTCTTGCCGTTGGCCTTCAGAGCTTCCTCATACGCCGGCCAGCCCGCATTGATACGCTCGTCCAGCTCGGCATATTGCAGCATCAGGGGCGCTTCGATCTTGGAGACATCCGCAGGATCCGGCTGACGTCCATAGAAAGGAACGCCCGCGGCAAGCTCCGGATAGGCGACCGCAATTGCATTGACCACCCCGCCGCCGTAGCAGAAACCAACCGCCCCAACCTTGCCGGTGCTGTCGTCACTGTTGAGGAGATACTCGAAGCCGGCGAAGAAATCGTTCATCAGCTTGGTGCCATCGACCGTACGCTGCAATTCGCGGCCCTGATCGTCGCTGCCCGGATATCCCCCGACCGAGGTCAGTCCGTCCGGTGCCAGCGCCATGAACCCGGCCTTGCCGAGGCGGCGCGCGACATCCTCGATATACGGATTGAGACCGCGGTTCTCATGCACGACCAGCACCGCCGGCAGCTTGCCGGTCGCACCTGCGGGCTTCACCAGATAACCGTTGACCTCGCCATGGCCATTTGGTGACGGGTAAGTGATGCGTTCGGTGACGATCCCCGCATCATCGGGAGCAACCTGTTGTGCAAGCGCATAATTGGGCGAAAGCTGATCCAGCAGCATGGCCGCCGTCAGTCCACCAACCGCGAATTTTGCTGCCCCGTTCATGAACTCGCGCTTGGTAATCTTTCCATGCGCGTAGAAATCATAAAGATCCAGAAGCTCCTGAGGAAAGTCCTTTGCCGTCATACGGCGCACAGGCGTCATTTCATTCATGTCATTACTCCCTGAAATGCATGAGACGTCATGCTGGAGATAAAACTAGAGAGATGACGGGCAAGGTCCATGGCCCTTGCCTTCCGGAATTGTAACGAGTTGTAACGCTGCGAAGCTGCCCGTCAGCCGATCTGGCCGCGATGACGCAGGAAATGGTCCGCCAGAACGCAAGCCATCATCGCTTCGCCGACCGGCACCGCGCGGATGCCGACGCAAGGGTCATGCCGGCCCTTCGTCATGACGTTGACCTCTTCACCCTTGCTGGTGATCGACTTGCGCTCGGTGAGGATAGAAGACGTCGGCTTGACCGCGAACCGGACAACCAAGGGATCGCCGTTGGAGATCCCGCCCAGAATGCCGCCGGAATTGTTGCTCAGGAAGACGGGCCGGCCGACATCATCAAGGCGGATCTCGTCTGCATTGTCTTCACCGGTCAGGCTTGCGGCATCGAACCCGTTGCCGACCTCAACCCCCTTGACCGCATTGATCGACATCATCGCAGCAGCGAGATCCCTGTCCAGCTTGCCGTAGATCGGCGCGCCCCAACCGGCGGGGACCCCTTCTGCAACGACTTCGATGACGGCACCGACGGAAGACCCGGCCTTGCGGATGCCGTCCAGATAGTCCGCCCAGAATGCAGCGGCCTTTGCGTCCGGAGAAAAGAAGGCGTTGTTGTCGACTTCCGCCCAGTCCCAGTTGGCCCGATCGATCTTGTGCGGCCCAACCTGCACCAAAGCGCCGCGAACGGTTACGCCCTGCAACACCTTGCGTGCGACGGCGCCGGCGGCAACGCGCATGGCGGTTTCGCGCGCCGAGGACCGTCCACCGCCACGATAGTCGCGGATGCCGTATTTGGCGTCATAGGTGAAATCGGCATGGCCGGGACGGAACCGGTCCTTGATCTCCGAATAGTCCTTGGAGCGCTGGTCGGTGTTTTCGACAAACAGTGAAATCGGCGTCCCGGTCGTTTTCTGGATACCGTCCTCGTCAACCATGACGCCGGACAGGATCTTCACCTCATCCGGCTCGCGCCGCTGCGTGGTGAAGCGGGACTGGCCCGGCTTGCGCTTGTTCATGAAGCCCTGAATATCGGTCTCCGTCAGGGGAATGAGCGGCGGGCAGCCGTCCACCACGCAACCGATAGCGGGACCGTGGCTTTCGCCCCAGGTGGTGACCCGGAAAAGATGACCAAAACTGTTATGCGACATGAACGGTGACCGAGGCTTGCAATTGAACTGTCAGGCGCCGAGCGATACGCCATCGCGCCCGCAAGCTCAAGCCCGCAGCCGGGAATACAGGTATTTTTGGCAAGTCCATTCGTCCACCACCCTTGTCAAAATTAAAGACAAGTAGATTTCGAATGGAAGCTGGCGTCCTTGGCACGAGTTTCACGATGTCTTGAATTAACGACCTAGGAAATCGCGTGAACCGTTCGCAAAATTCGACCCTTGATTTGCTAATCCTTAAACCTCTACCGTTATTACACGTTGGGATCTAATAAACACCAAGAGGCAAAACGTTGCGGATCAGGGGCTGGCTGACTGGACTGATCGTATTTCTGCTGGCACCCAGCCTGCTCTTTGCCTCACTCTGGTTTCATAATAAATTCGAGAAGGTCAACTCGATCGACCACAGCCTGGCCGGGCTGCACCTGATCGAGGCACTCGGGCCGCTGATGCAGGAGAAAGCGCTCACCGGCAAGATCAGGGAGACGCCGGTCCAACTGCGCGAACGCCTGGAAACACTCGGGGGAGATGAGCTTTCCGCCGACCTCGTTCAGCCGCTCGACACCTTCCTGAACGAAGGTAACATTCCGCTCGCGCTTCGGCAGGCCCGTATCCTCGCCTCGATGATCTCCCAGGTCACCAGGCTGAGTTCGACTTCATCTTTCGAGACCGCAAAACTTCCGCATCTGATCACCGACACCATGCCGACCGTCGTGATCGAATCCGCGATCATGGCAAGCAATGCGAAAAGCATTTCCAGCCGGGGCGAGATCAACGTCTGGGACAAGATGCTGATCCCGGTGCAGGGAGGCCAGTACAAGATTGCCGCCGACGGAGCATCGCGTGACACGGTTGATTACTTTAACGACCTGACCGGTGAGCAAGCCGATCTCTTGCAAAAACAGGCGAGAGCCTTCCGGACAACGAACGTCGCCTTTCAGACCGCAGGTTCGAAACTGCTCTCTTCCACAATCACCGCCTCAAAGGGGGCGGATGTCATCGCCCAGCCAGTGGTGGAGATGCAGCCGGCCCTGGTCAGTGCCGCGTTCGACCTTTGGCAGTCCACCGTCGATTATCTCCTGATGGACCTGCAGAGGCAGCGATCCGAGACACTGTTTGCCGTAACACTTGCAGGTCTTGTCGGCGGACTGGTCATTGTAGCGGCCTTTGCAATCGCCATCGCCCTGTCGCGCGCACTTGCCGACAGGACGCAGCAGGAATTTGAAAATCTCGGATTTCACGATCCCCTGACCGGACTGCCGAACCGCCGCGCCCTTTTGAATACGATACGCAACCTGCCACCGGCAGAGCCGGGAACGCGCACGGGTGCGATCCTGATCGACCTGCGCCAGTTCAAGAAGGTGAACGACCGGTTCGGGGACCACAACGGCGATTCACTTCTGCGCCAGGTGGCCGAACAGCTGACCCAGCACGCGGAACCGGAAGACTTCCTGTGCCGGACAGGCGGAACGGAGTTCCTTTTTCTGCGTCCACGCCTCAAGAAGGCGGCGCAGTTCGAGCAACTGGCTTTCACACTTCTCCAGGAAATTGCGACCGACCGGATCATCGGCAACAACAGATCGGCGATCGAGGCGAATGCGGGCATTTTCATCAGCAGTCCGGGCGAGCAGGTCTTCGATCATTTGCTGACCGATGCGGCTCTGGCCCTGAGGGCGGCCAAGCAAAAGGGGCCGCGCAAGTTCGATCGCTTCACCCCGGCAATGCGCGCTGCCTTCGAGGAAAGCGACGAGATTGCCAAAGAGCTGCAGAATGCGCTCAAGAACGGCAATATCGTTGCCTGGTTCCAACCGCAGGTGAATATTCACACGGGCGAAGTTGTCGGCGCAGAAGCCCTCGCCCGGTGGATTGATGAAGACGAGATCCGGTATCCAGGCTCTTTCCTGCCCGCTGCAATGGAAGTCGGGTATCTGGAGGAGATCGAGGAGGCCGTGCGCAGCCGGGCGCTGAAGTTTGCCGCCAGCCTGAGCGGCAAGACAAGGCCAGCCATACATCTGGGCCTGAACGTGACCGCCAGTCTGCTGACAAGCGCCAAGGCGGTGGATGCGCTCCACCGGCAGGTGCTTGACCTGGGACTTCAGCCTGCTGATGTCAGCCTGGAAATCCTGGAAGCGGTGATGATCGACGAAATCACGGCTACCCCCATCAAGCAGAATATCGCCCGCCTGTCGGAACTGGGGTTCTTCATCGAACTGGACGACTTTGGAACCGGCCATTCGAGCATCTCGAGCCTGCGCGATCTGAAGGTTGACCGGGTCAAGATCGACAGGAGCTTCATTTCCGGCGTCGATGCCGATCCCGCCCTGCAGAAATTCACCAGTGCGCTGATCAATCTTGCCAAGAGCCTCGACATCAGTGTCCTTGCCGAAGGTGTGGAAACCGAAGCCGAGCGTGACTGGCTGAAACGCCACGGATGCGACGTCATCCAGGGGTTCCTCATATCAAAGGCCGTTCCCGACAGCGACCTTGCGATGATGATCCTGAAACAGAATTTTGCACACCCGATGCCCGCCCTGGAACGACACGGCCCGCTGCGCAGTCAGGCCTGACCGACCGCCTTCGGCACAATGTTCGCCTGCCGTTTCTTGAATTCGGCAGCTGCCAGAGAAAACCCGCCGTCAGCCCCGTCGACGAAATGGATATGCCGGCTTTTGCCGATATCCTCGACAAAGCAGGTCATCAGGGCGGACGTGGACACATGCAGCCCGAACACCAGATCCCCGGCGGCGTATCCAGCTTTCAGATAGTCTTCGACCCCTGCAAACTGCTCCGGGGTCAGATCCAGCACGAGCTGCAGGCTGTCGCCGACCTTGCGATGGTCAGTGTTGAGGCCAAGTTCAGGAAAGTATCGTTTCGGGTCAAAAGGGCCGATGCGCCAGCCCGTGTGATAGCTGATGACGAAGACCATCGCCTCCAGCAACGCCTTTGCCCATCCGCGGAAGTCTTTTCCCGGTGATCCCAAGCGCACCTCATGACGCGTGCCGGTTGGTGGAAAGCGAAAACGAAGACGCGTCTTGTCCGCCAGTCTCATCCGGCTGTCATCCCTCGAGGGATCATAGCCGAGTTTATCGGCCAGCCCCCGCAGGACATCCTGCATTGGAATACGTCCGGTCGGCTTGACGATCAGGGACACGATGTGTCCGTTTCGTGAAGGAAGCGGTTCCCATCTGCAGGAAAGCCCGTCGAGCGGCGGTAACGCGGCATCGGGGAGAGAGATCTCAAAGGGCCGCGCTTTTTCCGGATCTTTCAAAATATTGTCCGCGACGGCCAGGCCCTCCCCCAGGATCATGGCCAGGTGATTGCCCGGGCTGAGCTGGTACTTGCGCACGCGGACGTCGCCCCCAAGATCCCGCAGATGAGCGACCGGAATCGCAGCGGCGCGCAGCTCCAGCTCCATGACCTGGCGCGCCAGACCGACAACACCGGCCAGCGCGTCGCTGGCTGCCTCGACATCGTGTTCGGACACGACCAGCATCGCGCCGTCTCCCCCGAAGACAAACGGTACACGGTCGCTGCCGATCCGGTTCAACACCGCGGCGATCACCGCGGCGCCAACCATGTTGACTTCCTTGTACCGGCCCTGTGCGACCGCATCGCTGGAGCGAACTATGTCGGCAGCAAGAACGTACCAGTCGTCCGGCACCGGCCGGTAATCGGCCAGATCCCCGACCGTGCTGAAATCTGAAAAGCTTGGCAGTTCGCTATAAAATTCATTGGCGGACACGGCACCTGACCCGGATCGTATCCAGGTTCCCTCGCAATCGCTGTAAACATCTACGCCGCAGCTGCTTCGCCCGATCACCGTCACTGGACAAACCCGAGGCACGGATGGTCGGGGGCTCCTTTGCAGTGCCCAAGGTCACACGTAAAGCGGCCTTCACATGCGTACATTTCGAACAGCAAACGCTCATGGCCCGTTGTACCAGAGGAAACCGAAATGACGTATTCAAGAACCGCTTTCGATCAGGATCTACTGACACTTTCCTACAATCACTATGAGCTGAACGAACTGAGGCAGAACCCCTGGGACACCAACCGGACCCAGTTTGAATCACCTGGCGATGCAAACAGCAAGATCAGCCTGTCACACATATCAAGACACACCGCGTGGGCCGTCTATGACAAGGTCGCCCGTTCCGGTGGCGAGATGTATGTCGGGAGACTGGCGCAGACCCAACAGCTTTACCGGCGCTTCAACCTGGAAGACCCGACGCATTTCAACCTGACCCCCGGTCTACCGATCAATGTCCAGAAGCTTGCCCGCTGGTCGGTGTGCATCAACGACTGCTGGATCCTGGGGGCGATTCACACCCACAAGAAATTCTGTCTCGTTACCAAGATCCGCAATCCGGGTGAAATTTACGATTACGGACGCGGCTTCTTCATCGTGACAGGGCGTGAGCTTTATGGCCTGAGCAAGTTCGGCTACGAGCCGGAACGGGAATGGGGAAGCGTGATGACCTTTGTCTGCACCAACAAGCAGAAGGCCGACCGTGCGACGCTCAGGAATTACGCCACCCTCATGGGACAAGCTGCCAATAGCGTTGTCGCAAAAGCGAAGATTTCCCTGTATGCCCAGGGTATCTACTGAGCCAATGGAGGAATGCCGCAGGTCTTTGATATGGCGGATTGGTTCCGGCTTATTCTATGGATTGATTGGCGATTCCCGCAGACGGAACTTTCCCGCATGCTGATCTGCAACAGCTTGTCGCAAGCTACAATCGAACGCCGATAAGGGGGCGTCAAACGATCTCGAAAGCGCCCTTACGCCAGACAAAAACCTTGTCCTGCGGCACATCCAGCTTGGGAACGGAAACCGTGTCCAGCCCTTCCAGCAAGCCGCGCAGAACGCGGAAGACACCGCCATGCGACACGACGACCGAAGGCCGATCAACGGTCACCAGCCAGCGCCCGATGCGCTCGGCCAACATCTTGTAGCTTTCGCCCTTGGGGGGAACGAAGCCCCACTTGTCGGCGCGGCGCTGCAGGATCAGATCCTGCTCTTCCTCTGCCAGTTCTTCCAGCGTGAAGCCTTCCCAGTCGCCGAAGGTGATCTCCTTGAGCTGGTCCTCAAGGCGGTAGGCCTCCACCGGAAGGTCCATCGACTGGCGCAGCAACTCCATTGTCGACCGTGTGCGGTGGAGCGGTGAGGATACGAAATCCAGACCGGCGGGATCGATCATCTCCTGCTCCAGAAACGCTTTGAGACGCTTGCCATTGCCGCTGGCCTGGCCGCGCCCCGT
>MDSZ01057659.1_pt1 | contig 11027 bp, 13 predicted proteins | sample 811201 | NCBI WGS metagenome assembly MDSZ01 (sample SAMN05326647, study PRJNA326480) | marine metagenome | isolation source: seawater | place: Indian Ocean: North | collected 2010 | reverse complement strand
GAACTTTAAGTTTTTCTTCCTAAGGTCTAATAGTTCTTTGAATTCTTTGTATGGTTCTTCAAACCTTTCCTGTATCTTTCTTGCGTGTACACCTCCCACCTTTTCCTTCTTGAACAATGGAACAAGTTTGAGAGTTTCCGGATTAAATCTATCAGGATTGTTGTTGTATCTATCAAGCCATACCTCGACTGGATCTAGGATTTCGTTTACACGACTGGCTATTCTTTCTTGTATTGTAGGCTTTTTTATTTCTGTTTTTTCCATGGTACTATAAATGCTATATAGTCTCAATGAAGAAAAATCAAGATTTTTTTGTTTTATTTCTCTCTAAAAGTATCTGTTTTGGAGTTTTTGCACCTGGTGATAACTTCATAAGTCTTAGGCTTAACAACTTTTTAGGACCTTTGCTTGTAATAATAACTGGTTGTCCGTGTTCGTCTACCTCTATTGCTCTGACAGTAGTCATGACGTTTCTAAAACGTCCAACTTCAACCTTATCACCTACTTTGATATCTAATGTATAACTTTTCATTATGCCCACCAACTTATTTTTTTCTTCTTGTTTGGATTTAAACTCCTTGCAAGTTTTCTTACTCTATTCATATGACTGTCAAATTCCTTTTTATCCATGCCAGGTAGCACAGAATAAAACCTTATGTACTTCGTGACCATGCCACCCAAGTTAAACACTGCCTTCTTTATTCTCCTATAAGGAATGTTATCAAATAAACTAAAATTGAAATAGGTCACCATAGGTCCACCGTAAGTGATTGATATCAATCCCAATTTACCATTCATTGCGCCGGGCACCGGATATCCATAGTTCTTAAAAAATTTACTGCCAGGCACTAATGCTCTGTAACTGAAAAACCATTTAGGGTGTAGTACCCAATCGACCCAGTTTTCTAATATTGATGGCATCCTTAAATTGTGGCATGAACCAATAAGAAACATCACGTCACTGTTTTCTAATCTTTTCCTATAATCTAATACCAATTGCGGTGGTGGATTTATATTTGAATTGTAGAATGGTAATTGTTCCTTTTCATCAAACAAATTAATCAAATCGATTTGGTGTCCGCATTTTTTTGCTTCTTCAATAAAGGTATCTCTGATAGCGGCATTAAAACTGCTTCTAGTGTTATGATGTCCATATATTATACAAATCTTCATTTTGACTCATTCCCGGCAATAAATTTTTCTGCCTCAAGTGCCGCCATGCAACCCATGCCAGCGGCAGTCACTGCCTGCCTATAGGTTTTATCCTTTACGTCACCTGCGGCAAAAACTCCTTCCACACTTGTTTGTGTTGAATCTGGCAAAGTTATTATGTAATTTTCCTTATCCATGTTAACATGACCTTTGAATATTTTGGTTGCAGGGTCGTGTCCAATTGCCACAAAAACTCCATCAATTTTCATTTCCGTTATTTTTCCGTCGATGGTGCTCTTAAGTTTCACTCCATTAACATTAAGTGGTTTTTCTTCTCCGACAATCTCAGCTATTTCGCTATTCCAAACACATTCAATCTTGTCATTAGCAAAAAGCCTATCCTGTAAAATTTTTTCTGCTCTTAATTTATCTCTTCTATGCACCAGATAAACCTTTGAGGCCATACCTGTAAGGTACAGAGCTTCTTCTACTGCACTATTACCCCCACCTACCACTATGACTTCTTTGTCTTTGAAGAAAAATCCATCACAGGTCGCACATGCAGAAACACCAAAACCTGAAAATTTTTTTTCACTTTCTAATCCAAGCCACCTTGCCTGTGCACCAGTTGAGATGATCACACTGTCTGCTGTGTAAATTTGTCCACCATCACCCACTGCTTTGAATGGTCTTTCAGAAAAATCAACACTCTTGATCATGTCTGTGATTATCTCCGTGCCTACACTTTTTGCCTGTCTTTCCATCTGTTGCATCAACCACGGGCCTTGGATTACATCACCAAAACCAGGATAGTTTTCAACGTCGGTGGTGATTGTTAGTTGTCCGCCAGGTTGCATACCCTGGACCAATGTGGGCTTCAACATGGCTCTAGCCGCATAAATTGCCGCAGTGTAACCAGCTGGTCCCGATCCGATTATTAGTACTTTTGAATGCTTTATCATTTGCTGTGCGGCCCTAAACTTCCATGTAGATCCAATATGTCCTGTTTTATCAAAAAGGCCCACATACTTGCGTCCTTGTGTGGGACTCTAAAATCATGTTTGCTTGGTTCCTCAAACATCTTGTTTGTGTCTTCGAATTTTCCCTCTTTGACTGTGTCCATCCATATTGTGTAATCTGCATCAAATTCTTTTCTAGTAGTTTCAGTTGGACACACGAAGTCGGCTACCACAACTCTGTTATTAGCTACTGCCTCTTCGGCTAGATTCTTCATTCTGTTGGCCTGCCTTGTCCTGCCTTCTGCTGAGAAATCCCAGTCATCTGCTTCCTTCCTAACCTCGTCTGCATTCAACCAAACTGCATTGAACATCGGAACTAAATGTCTTGCTAAAGTTGTCTTGCCCGAACCTGGCAACCCCATAATCAAAATCTTCATTTTACTTTCAAAAATCCTTTCGCTTTCACTAAAGCAGTTTCCCAATCTTCCAATGTCATATCGTATTCAAAATTTTGCGACGTTTCGTTTACCTGTAATTCTTTGGCACCATTTTTTATATGAAAATCCCTTGCCATTTTAGTCAACGGTGAAAGTGTAACCAATCGATTTAAATGGTTTGATTTTTTAATTCTCTTGTAAACTTCATTTATAATTGCTCGTCCACCACCTTTTTTCTTTGCCCAGACTGTGTAAGCCACTGCTATCGACCCTTGGACTCCTGCCCTACGACTGGCTCTCATTGCAGAGTCATAACTGAATCTTTCTAGTTCTTCAACAGTCTTTGGTACCTCATCTGTGAAGGCAAAACAAATAATGGCAGAGATGTCACCTTCGTCATCTCGCAATCCTAATATTTTCCTGCCATATGTTTGTCTGAATATTAGATCTAGTTCGGGACGCACTGGATCTTCTTTGACGTCTATGTATGGCAGTTCTACAAGTGCATACTTAGATTCTTTTATTTTTTGTTTTGTGTATGCTTCTAAACTTTTATAATTTTTATTTGTATATGTTTGTAACTGAGAAAATTTTTCCAATAGTCCTGTGACCGAAGGATGCTCTTTCCATCGTTCTAAAACTTCTTTCAGTTTTTCTCTATTAAGTATTTCCATTTTTATTTGTAAATAAATGGGTCTTTTTTCTTAAGCTCTTTAATCCTTTTTCGATACTTGATTTCTTCACGTATCTTATTGATTATTTTTTTAATCCAATTAATCATTAGATCCTCCTATTAGTTTTTTAAAAGTCGGTAACATTAACATTGTAGCATCTTTGTGTGCTTTGTCTAGCGGATGTGTTGTGCCTCTATCGTAATCATTAAGAAGAGCCCATTGGTTAAAGCCCATCATTCGCTCTCCAAAGCTGAACCATTTGGTAAAATCTATTTCCTTGTGTAACGATCCCATTAAGTCGTCTTGATCTTTGTGTTGATGCATTTTATGGTAAAACAAACTGTTGTCTGCTAAAGTAAACATAAATGGAATCCGTTTTTTTTCCAAAATATTTTGTAACCAAATAATACTTTTCCAGCCTAGATAAGTTTCGTGATACTCGTTAGCGGCATACTTGTATATCGCCTCTGCAAATGGCTTGACACCTGTGCCTTCCAACAGGCCTGTCCTACGCTTCCATTCCTCCTGTTGTCCCTGTTCATTCAGCAGGGCCTCTCGTACTTCATTTGCCCTCGCAGATGTATCCCATGGTGATATTGTCGTCCACCTTGTATCTTCGAGATGTTTATGCTTTGGCATCGCCCAATCATATCTACTATTGAAGCTCCACATAACTACTACACCTTTAACATTGCCGTGATTAGAAACAGCATGGAAAGTTCTACGGGCTATAGCAGAATTGCCTGCACCCGGCTTTGCAGAGCAAACAAAATTATGTTCCATTCCTGTCTTATTAAACAATTGGTAAGCCCAAGTCTTCTTACTAAAGTTTTTTCCTCTATCGTCATCAGACAGCTCCGATCCGTAAGTGAAACTACATCCGCCTGCTATAAAATTACTATTACTCATATATTTGTAAAACCTTATTTAAAAGTGGAAATACATCTCCAAAATTTTCTTTTCTGTACTTGTCAGTCTGTAAAATCCTTGCTTTACGTTGGGCTCTCATCTGTGGTGAGTCCCTGTCTTCCGCGTTCATGAATCGAATACTTGGCTGATAGTCTGTAAGCATATGATATCTATCAGTCACTATATCTTTGACCTGTTTTGGCAGGGTCTGGATATTGAAAACGTCCGGATCGAAGCAGGTGTTCACATAGAAAAACTTAGGCTGATATTGTGCTACCCATAAAGCAATCTTGGCCCAATTAAAAACATTGAATATTGATACAGTCGAACAAATTTGGAAATCCATGTTAGGCGATTGCATCTCCTTAAATTTCACAAGGTTAGAACTTACCTGTCTCCAATTAGCAGGATGTCTTTGATATTCAAAGGGCTCCCCTATGTCGTCAATGCTAAATGCTATTTCTACATGTTTGAAATAAGCCCATAAGTCAAATATGTCCTGTGGAGGTAATTGAGTGCCGTTTGTGTTATAATGGATGTCTATGTTTTTTGCATACCCCTTCTCCACACAATACATCAATATTTTAAAATGATCTTTTATCATGAACGGTTCGCCTCCCGTAAATTCGAAATATTCAACGTGTTTAAGATCCTCTTTCAAGTCTTCAAAAAATTGCGGGTTACGTTTTGGCCAACCGCCTTCCTTTAAGTTTTTCCTTGCAACTGGATTATCTCCATAGTCTAATTCTTCCTGTGCCCATTTGCTTGAACTCCATGACCCACAAATCCTACATTTTAGATTACAAACGTTGCCTAGCTTAAAGTCAATAAACTTCAGTGTTGGCTCGCTGTTAGGTGTCCAATTATGTAAACTTTTCTTCATTTTGTATATTGAATTTTGCCTTTTGGAGGTCTTACCTGCATCTTCTTCCTGCCAACAACTCTGGCAACCTGAAGGACGTTCACCTTTTGTAAATCTATCTCTCAAATTTTGCATGTATTCATGTTTCTGTATTGAAGTTAAACTTTGTTTGTATACTTTGACACCAGGCACACTGCCCTTATATAAACAGCAAGGGGAGGCCCCTCCATTTACATCAACTTCCAAACTTGTCCAAGGCAATGGACATACATTTGATTTTAGATACTTTTCCACCAGTCTAATATCCTTTTGTCTTTGCTCAATATTTTTGTAATATCTTGTTTACGAATTTTATCTAAGTACTGTTGTCTCTTCTTGCCTTTTACTGTAGGAGTAAAAGTTTCTCTTGTTTTTAAATTTTTGATAACATCTATCAGAGCTCTCTGCCTCCATGTGGCACGTGGTTCCATATATGCCAACGCTTCGTCAATTAACTTATGCAAAAGTTCTTTTGGCAAGGAGAGAGGACTCATTATTTCATCATTGCTGAATGTAAACATGATTTTTGTTAGGATTTCGGTGTTAAGTTGTTGGCTAAGATCAAACATGTTTTTAAGCTCTAACAAACCAGGCATAGTAATTGTGTAGTCCAGCCTCATCTGTCTAGCATTTGTTGATGCGGATAATCCTTCCTTAAAATTACGTAACCACTGTTCATAATCCAATCCGTCACGAATGTATTCTGCAACTGTTCCTGTGCCATCCATTGATGCACATACTTGCCAGTCATTGAAATATCCCAATAAGTCAAATAAATGGGATTTACGAAATGACGTTCTACTCAAATTCGTGTTGTATCTGACATACACTTGGTCTGCAAATCCTAATTCGATTATTCTTTCCATTGCTTTCCAGTGCATTTCCCACATGAGTGGTTCACCCCCACACCAGTATATTTCCCGGACTTGCTTGGTTTCTATGGAGTCGACAAACTCTTGAACTACTTGTTTGTCTTGAAAAGTTTTTATTTGTTCGCGTAACGGAGACGCCATCCATGGTTGTGATTCCTTGCTCCAGTTATTGTGTTTCCTAGATTCTGCTTCCCAACTGGAACTTAACATATCACCACACATCCTGCATTTGAAATTACATAAATTATTGAACCTATAATCAAAACTTATAGTGGGCATTGTGGTGGCACCTGTGGCATCTGTTTTTTCAAAGGCTTCGTCTATCCTGTCAGCGAAAAGTTTATTCCAATAAGATCTGTACACATCAGTGTTGAGAAGTTTATGATCACATACTTGACATTCAGAAAGTTCTTCTCCTGCCAACATACGCAATCTCACTGATTTCATGTGATCCGAATTCCAGTGTTCTTTCAAAGACAAAGGCTTGTATTTTTTGGCTTTGTTATCTGTGTCTATATATTGTTTGAAACTTTGTGCAGGCTCTCTCGATGCACAACACATACGCCTTTCTGTCTGCGGTGAAAGGTAGGTATGGGTCCATGGCGCCATACAGAATGTTTTATTGCCGTCTTTGGGCTTGATCCTTTTGTCCATTTTAGAAACAATGCCTTGCCTTGGCCATCTTTCATCTGCTGTTGGAAATCTATCTGTCATTATTTTCCTCTAGCGTATCGGCCATTTCATGGTTTACCTGGGAGTGCCCTCTCTCGTCCTCTCTCACGGCAATTACTACATCATTTAATCTTGCATCTTGGTTTAGACCATAGTAATTAATTGCGATCTGCGGCGCTTTGATGTTTTCTATCTTACCCAGTTCTATAGCTCTAAGATACGAGCTATAACTTATCACAGCCTGTTCCTCGAAATAGCCAACCATTCTGTGAGCAACTTTCGGAAAAAATATGTAAAGGAACATGTAGAAATGCCAGAATAAAAACTGTGCTGTGATAATCATCCAACGTTCAAGCCAATTAGGTTTTGCAATTTCAATGAATATCATTAGATGCATACGTTCATTTTCAGCTTCTTCTAGCAACGTCCTTATCCATCCTCTATCGTCAGGTTTCATTTTACGTAGACTACGTAGGTGGTTCCACATACCTGCCACCATGCCAGGCACCCCTGCGACTGTTTCAAGCACCACTGCCCTATGGCCATAACGCTTGGCAAAAAATGTATCAGCAAACCAACGAAGTCGCATTGTAAACCACAAGGCGCATTTGTCTCCAAAATTTTTAGGCCTTCTGTGTTTCATATAACTCCTTTAGTTCCGGAAAGACTTCTAACATATTTTCATCGCGAATCACATCTAGTTTTTTCATTGCATCCTTGAATTGTTGCAAGTCCTTAGAATTGTCTCTTCTCATCATGTAATCTAAACCAGATTCAAAGCCTTTGGTTGCCCTAGTAAGATGATCCCGCGGACGTAACCATTCTAGATGTTTTTCATATTTTTCTTTCACTTTTTGTTTGTATGAATCTGGTAATAAGTCTATTCTCTGTGGATAGGGATACTGTAAGAGATTAAAATTAAAATCTTGTGGTTTTAGTAAGCCTTGATCCACCCAGTTTCTGTGAAAGTCTGTGATATGCAATGCATTGATAAGTCCTACCGTAGAACTTATATAGAAATCAACCTGTGGGCATACTTCTAGCATTCTCTTTCTGTTGGCAACGACATCGTCCCATTTTGTACCTTTACGCATCAACTCACCTCTGGCACCTTCCGCATCTAAGCTGGCACCTATTGATACTGTATCAAATTTATTCCATAATTCTAACACATCTATGTCTTTAAACTTCGTCCTAGTGAAATTAGTGTTGTAAATTAATCTAACATGGTACATTTTCCTTTTGTCTAACTCTTTTAAAATCCTGTAGTGTTCTTCCATAATAATAGGCTCACCGCCCGCGAAATAAAACTGTTCAACATGGTCAAACTGTTCTAGCATTTGGTTCCATATATCGTCACTACTCCTGCCGACTTTCATGACCTTAGCATGGTTAGGAGGAGCACCCGTAAGTTTCTTATGGTCCTCATACCAATTCGAACTGAACCATGTGCCGCAACTCCTACATGCAAGATTGCACAAGTTACTGAAACGTATGTCCCAATATTTGATCACAAAATCTGCTGTCCCGTCCGACTGTGTGTCGTCCACCATCCCTATGTTATGTCCAAAATGTTTGTTCGAACTTAAACGTAGACTGAAAAATCCCGACTTCTCTTGATCATAGCATTTGGCACAATGTTTGCTGGATTTGTTTGATAGCATGTTTTTCCTAATGCCTTTCATTGTGTCATTGTTAAACACCTCTGCCATTGAATTTTTGTTTAGATTGCCAACAGGATATTTGTCTAATGCAAAACAACAGGGATATGCTCTGCCATCAGGAAAGGCGTGTATATGCAACCATGGCAACATACAGAAAGTATCACTGTCGATCAACAACTCCTTTTGTTTAGGAGTCATATCTTTTATTTTTAGTTTTTCTGGCTCCTTAGCGCCATAATCATATGCCACGGTACCATTCTCCTATTATAGGGAAAGTTTTTTCAAAGTCCTTTCCTGTTCTTTTGTCGTATTGGCTATAAAAAGCCTTGAAATCTTTTTGCAGTTTGCTCTGTTCGGCCGCACCTGCGTGTGGTGTCTTCACAACATCCAGATAGTCAATCAGCCTTTGTGTGTGATTGACTTCCATTTGTTCTAAATACTTTTCGTTCTTATTTAAAAACTTTACCAAATCGCCTTTAAATTTATTTCTTAAGTCATCCGGCAACACGAGTGGTGACTGAAAACTAGGAAATCTTAATATGTTTAAGGTGTAATTTATTGTTGGTCCGTAAATGGCACTGGCAGTCTTAAACCATATTATTTTTTCCAAAAATTCTGGCAATGTTTCCAGGCAAAGTGCATTCACGGTAGCCATGTTGTGTATTTCAGACGGAACTTTATCTGCCATCATATTCAATACATTGCTGAACCATTCCGAATAATTCAGACCATCTCTGATATATTCTGCTTGGCCACCCACTGCTTCACAGCTTGTATACAAATGAAAATGTTGAAATCCTTTCAATTTATCTTTGAATTTGTTTATGATCTCTGGTTTGGCTCCTAGGTTTGAATTTATTGCTATCCTCATCTCAGGATTTATTTTGTCACCTTGCGTCTCTATCCAATCTAGCAATCTCCATAGGTTGGGTGACATCATAGGCTCACCTCCTGTGATACGTAGTTCATCTAAACTTTTGTGCAGGTCAGATTCCCACCATTTATAGAACGCTTCAACATAAGGATTGGTTTCGTCCTTTTTGTATGGTTCTGCACTGTCATGTGGATGTGTAAAATGGTTACGTCCATCAGATGTAAGCCCCGTGTAAGGTCCTTGTCTTTTTATATTATTGGCCCAAGTTGAACTAAATGCAGGATTACAATATGTACACGCAAACTGGCACACTCTGTCAAATGCAATTTCCAAAGTCTTTAAGCTGAAGTCTTTGTTGTAGTCCGATCTATATGCATTCTGCAGTTCTTTGTCAGTGTAAATTTTTGATTTGTAGACCCTATCACTTATTGCATCTCTGCCTATATCCTCTATCTTCCAGCAGTACTCACAGCCAGCTGGCCTTTCCCCACACTGCATCTGTCTACGTTGTTCCTTCTTCTGTCTAGTATTGTGTATAGCACTAGGGTTTGTTTTAATTTCTTCTAGATCGATCTTGTGTGGCAATGGGTGATGGCAACTAGTGGTCATTCCACTCCCTAACCATATCGTGGCATTATACCATTTCGCTCCACAGAAACTTGCAGACTTGGTGTCTAACTTTTGTTTTTTAAATTCTAAATCTTCCATTTTTTTAATTTTTCATATTCATTTTCTGAAACTTTATGTTCAATTTTATACATTATATCTCTGACCCAATGATAATGTGCAATGGGTAATGGGTGCAGGTCCTCGGGTTTATTGTATTGATCTGGCCATACCTCTTCTGTGTAATCGTCTAGTCCGCCAAAATCTTTGTAAAATATAAATCTGCTCCAATCAATTTTGTCATATAAAGCCCGTTGTCCAATAGACATTTTGTCTTTATCGTGCATAATAATGTGTCCTTTGTAACACATCATTTTATATTCAATTTTATTTTTTTCAAAATAGTATTGCATGAATAAAATACGTTCTAGCATACGCACATCGTTTTGCCTTTCGTTTTGGAACCAACGTATATTGTATTCATGTTTGTCTTTGAAATAGTGTCCACCATAGAATATATTCCATTCAAAGTCAGGATTCCATCTGGAATATGTAACAGTTTCATCTTTTTTTAGATTTTCGTCTATCTTGTCATGCACTATTTCATATCTGTTAGTCCCAGACCACATCACAAATGCTTTGTCTACAGACTTTGATTTATTAATACCTGTATACAAACTACGTTGTATTGTTTCGTTTGAACTACCAGCCGCTCCGAGATTAATAATCCTATGCTCGGGTTCGAACCAGCTTATAAAGTTAGCCCATGTAGGCCATTTATATTTTGTAAAACTACAACCTGCTGTTAAAATTATCTTCATGTATTTCTGCACTCCTCCCAAAATTCTTCCATCTCAGGAAAAGTGTTTAAAAAGTTTGTTAAACGCCTTCGATCGTGTTCGTTAAAGAAGGCGTAAAAGTTTTTTTTATTTTGCGTACTTGCGTCAGCGTTTTCGCGCCAGTATGCTAGATTCCGTTGCATCTTCTGGATCTCAAAGTCCTTGAATATGTGCAAACCGTTGTCCTCTCCGGAATTCGATTGCATGTATTTTATGTTGTCCTCATGTATGCTTTGATAGGACTCAGGAAGCATCGTGATCTGTTGCCACGCAGGTTGTCGTAGCAAAGGCACGTCGAACCAAACCCGCTGATATGTCTTGCTGTATGCGGTACGCAGATCAAGTATTTTCTGCAGAAGCTTGTCCATGCTAGTGATACTTAAATTGTTGTACGTGCATATAAATGTGATTGAATTACGTGCAGGGATACGATCCAAAAACTCCTCTACATTGTCCATCATGTAGTTG
>MDSZ01040359.1_pt1 | contig 11027 bp, 10 predicted proteins | sample 811201 | NCBI WGS metagenome assembly MDSZ01 (sample SAMN05326647, study PRJNA326480) | marine metagenome | isolation source: seawater | place: Indian Ocean: North | collected 2010 | reverse complement strand
TAAATTTAATGCATATTGTTTAAAAACAAAAAAAGATTTTGAAAAACTAATATGTGATTTCTTCAAAGTAATTGACTCAGGATATTCCTGTCATATGATTTTTAAAAGAAGAATTAATGAATGGATAATTTGTGGGCAAAATAACAAATAAAAAAGTGAATATTCTTATTCTTGAAAAAATTTTTCCTCCAACTTTACCATCTAAATTAAAAAAAAAATTTTTGATTAAAGACTACTCTGGAATATCCAGAAAAAAATATTTAGATATAATTCACAATTTTCAAGTAATTATCATAAAAAGCAGAACTGTGGTTGATAATGAATTGATTGCAAAAGCTAAAAACCTAAAAGTAATCGCAAGAGCTGGTGTTGGTGTTGAAAATATTGATATACCTTTATGTAGTAGGAAGAATATTAAACTTATAACTTTACCAGGTAAAAACGCAAATTCTGCTGCAGAATTTTCAATTTTAATGACTTTAGTTGGTTTAAGAAATATAAATGCTGCGTTTAATAATACCAAAAATGGTTATTTTGATAGATTTAAACTTATAGGTAAAGAGTTAAACGAAATAAAAATTGGTGTTTTAGGGTATGGGAATGTTGGTAAATTATTTGTAAAAAAAGCAATTTCACTAGGCACAAAAAAAATAATAGTTTTTACTAAAGATATTGGTAATTATAAAAAATCTGAAAAAATTCAATTCACTAAAAATTTAAATTTTTTGCTTAAATCATGTGATGTAATCTCAATTCACCTTCCATTAAATAAATTTACAAAATATTTACTTGATTACAAAAATTTGACCTATTTAAAAAATAATTCGATTTTAATTAATACCTCAAGAGGGGATATAGTTAATAATGATGATATTCTTAAAATAATAAGAATAAAAAATATAACATATTTCTTAGATGTAGTATCTGAAGAACCAAATTATGAAACCAAAAAAAAACAAACAATAAACAAAAAATTTTTTAATAATAGCAATATATTTATCACACCACACTTAGCTGCTATAACAGAAAATACTCAAAAAAATATTTCTTATTTATTATTTAATAAAATAATTCATCATTTTGGAATTAAATAAAAGTTTAAATAAAATCAAAGGTAATAAAATATATTTAAGAAAGTTACGTATTAAAGATGCAAATAAAAATTATTTATCTTGGTTCTATGATAAAGTGTCTAGAGAATATATTATTAGTGCCAAATCAACAAATTCAATTAAAAAATTGAAAGACTATATAAGAACTAAAAATGCTTCGCCAAATGTTTTGCTTTTAGGAATATTTACTAATACAAATCATAAACATATAGGAAATATCAAATATGAGCCTATTAACTATCTAAATAAATGTGCAACTCTAGGTATAATGATTGGTGATGAAAAATATAGAAACAAAGGTATCGGGTCTGAAACAATTAAAATTTCAATGGATTGGTTAAACAAAAATTATAATATTAAAAAAATTATATTGGGCGTTGATAATAATAATTTACAAGCAATACAGTTATACAAAAAATTAAAATTTAAAATATCATCAAAGACCGCTTCTACATTAAAATTAGAATTTAATTTTTAAGATGAAAAATCAATTCCAAATTGGATATAATAGATTACTTGATAATGAAAATCTTAAGATAATAAATCAAATTAAATTTGATTTAAGTAACACAGCTCTTATAAATAAAAATAATGAATTTTTGAAGTTTTTTAAAATAGATCAAGAAATGCTTGATCTATCACACATTCAATATAACAAGGTAAATTTATTACAAAAAAAATTTAATCAAAAAATTATAAAATTTTTCTCTAACAATAAAAAAATTTCATTACCGCTTCCAATGAAATGGAGAATAAAATTAAAAAATGAAAATATTCAGATTAATCAATTAAATTCTTCATTATTATGGCTAATTTTCTGTATAAAAAAATACTTAAGTACATACCATTTCTTGATTAAGTATATTATTTTCTCATTTTTTACTAAAATTAGTTTTAAGGGAATAAATAATGCAATTTTTCTGCATTCCGCAAACCCAGATATATTTAAAGAAAATAGTTTTGAAGACTCCATATTAAAGTTATACGAAAAGAATTTAGATAGAACTATATGTTTTCAAGATAGTATAAAATTAAACAATAGTTATAAGCATATTAAAATTAGATATAAAAATATCTCATTACCATATTTAAATAAACCAATCTCATTTATAAAAATAATATATTGGTTGATTAAATCACATTATTACATTCTTAAAAATTTTGATGATAATTTTTTATTAAATATATCTTTTTTTAAAGAGTATATGAAAGCTTATATTTTCTTATCAAATGACTCAAATAACAATCACTATTATTTTAATAATTCTAATAGTTTGTATCGACCATTTTGGACATATTTTTGTGAACAGAAAAATTCAGAATCTTTCTTTTACTTTTATTCATTGAATAATGAAAGTTTAAGTACTGAGTTAAATTTACCTCTGACAAATTGGTACCCCCTTACTTGGCAAAATTATTTGCTTGTCGATATAAAACAAAAATATTTTATTAAGAAAAATAGCAAAATAAATCATAGGGTAATTTTAAATAAAATTTTTGATAATTTTATTAAATATAAAAATCAAAATAATTTAAGATATTTAAAAAATAATAAATATATTTTGATTTCAGATATCACACCATTAAATGATATTGATTTTTTTACTGCCGGTGAGATGTATGAAAATTACCGAACTAAATATATTAAAATATTTATTGAAGATATTTTATCTTGTTTAAATAATAAAAATTACTCAAAGATAAAAGTCATTTTAAAAACAAAAAAAACAAGAATTATCGATAATAAAGATTATTTAGATTTTATAAAAAAACAAAAAAAATTGATTACATATGAAAAAAACATTTCTATAAAAGAATTAATTGAAGACTCTTTGTTGGTTATATCTTATCCATTTACCACAATTGGTTACTTAGCAGGAAAAATTGGGAAAAAATCTGTATATTACGATCCAACAGCGTCTATTTCAGATAGTCATAATTCATTATATGGTTTAAAACTATTAAAAAATAGAGATCAGTTAAAAAGTTATTTAGAGAGAAATTTATTTGATAAAAAATAAAATAAAAATTATCGACTGTACCTTAAGAGATGGTGGATATTACAATAACTGGTTATTTGAAACAGAAACAGTAAATCAATATCTTAATGACTGTCACAACGCAAATATTGATATTATAGAACTTGGTTTTAGATTTTTAAACAAAGATAATAATTTTGGTCCATACGCTTACTCCACTGATAATTTCTTATCAAAACTAAATATAAAAAAGAATAAAACTTATTCTGTTATGATAAATGCTTCGGAATATTTATCAAATGCTGAAAAAAATATTGAATTAAATTTTGACAACATAAAGAATTCCCCAATAAGATTAATAAGATTAGCAATAAATATTGATTTAGCTTCAAAAACCTACCCAATTATTAATTCTCTAAAAAAAAAAGGTTATAAAGTTGCATTAAATTTAATGCAACCGCAGAAAAAAAATTCATTATTTCTTAAAAATTTATCAAAAAAATTAAAAGATTGGAGCGTCATAGATGTGTTGTATTTTGCAGACTCATTAGGTTGTCTTGACAGCAAAGATATAAATTTTATTGCAGAATGTTTTAATAATGAATGGAAAAATAATTTTGGATTTCATGCACATAATAATAAATCTCTTGCACTAACAAATACACTAACTGCCCTACAAAATAATTTAAAATGGATTGACGCAACAATCAAGGGAATGGGTAGGGGGGCCGGTAACCTCCAAACCGAAATAATATTATCAGAATTGAATAATTTGAAACTACATAATGGTAATCCATTTTTTCTACAAAAAACTTTGAATAATTTTGCAGAAATTCAACAAAAATTTGATTGGGGGCCTTCAATTTATTATCATTTTGCGGCAAATCATTTAATACATCCAACTTATGTGCAGACATTGCTATCAGACCCTAGATACAATGTTAAAGATTATGATAAAATTCTAACAAGATTATCAAAGAGCAAATCTACATCATTTGATAAATCAAAAATAATCAATGTTAAAAATTATAAATCAAACAAAGAAGGCAATTGGGACCCTCAAAATAAAATATCAAGTACTTGCACATTAATTGCATCTAGCTCCTCAACGCTTGATAAAATTGATGATATAAATTTATACTTAAATAAAAATAATTTTGATCATTTCACCATCAATTATGTAAAAGGTATAAATTATAAAAATATATCAAAAATCATATCTGCAAATCCTATGAGGATACTTTATGACCATAAAAATTATATAAATAATAAATTACATATAATTACTTCAAAGCAATTGTATTTAGAGTCAATCAATAAAAAAAATTCTAGTATAAATATTCATGATTATTCTTTCAATATCATAACTGACAAAAAGAAAATTAATTCAAAGAAAAATAAATGTTATATTCAAAATGATTTGTCATTTGAGTATGCCTTAGCAATATTGGCTAGAGCTAATGTGAAGAATATATATCTTATTGGCTTTGATGGATATGATGATAATTATGAAAACAATAAAATAAATGAAATTCTTGAACTGTACAAAAAAAAATATCGTTTTAATATCAAAACTCTCACTAAATCAAAATATAATATTCCATCTTTATCAATATATTCTTTAATCTAAATGTTTAATTATTGTCTAGCTATTCCAGCAAGATTTAATTCATCAAGATTACCCGGAAAACCTTTACTCAATATTAAAGGAAAAAAATTAATTGAAAGAGTTTGGTTAAAGTGTTTGGAGGTTGTTCCTAATAAAAGAATTTTTATATTAACTGATGATAAGAGAATTTATAAATTTTGCTCTTTAAAAAAAATGAATGTAATAATGACTTCAAAAAAAAATAAAACTGGCACAGATAGAATTTTTGAGTTTTCAAAAAAATATAACTTTGAGTGTTATATTAACGTTCAGGGAGATGAGCCACTAATCGATACTAATGATATTAGAAAATTTATAAAAATAGCAAAAAATAATCGTAATTTAGTTTATAATGGAATGACTAAAATAAAGAATAAAAAAGATTTTTATAATTATAATATTCCTAAGGTAGTTACAAATGAAAGATCTGAACTTTTATATATGTCTCGTGCACCAATACCAATTAATAAAAAAGGAAAACACATCAGTTCTTTCAAACAAGTATGTATTTATAGTTTTCCAAAAAATAAATTAAATTTATTCGGTAAATTTAAAAAAAAATCAAAAAATGAAAATATTGAAGATATAGAAATTTTAAGATTTGTAGATAATGGTATTAAAGTAAAGATGATCGAATTTCAAAAATCTAGTATTGCTGTTGATACTTTATCAGATCTAATAAAAGTAAGAAAAATTGTTAAAGATTAAAATTGATATTAAAAGTTCATTCATTTTTGATTGTGATGGTGTTTTGATTGATAGTAATAGAATGAAAATAAGAATTTTTGAAAAAATATTAAAAAAAAATCAATTTTCAAAAGAGGCTATTGTAGATTTTATACATCATCATAAAAAACATGCAGGTATTTCACGATATATTAAGATTAACAGATTATTCACAAAATTAAAAATTAATGATCAATCTTTTAAAAAAAATATTTTAAATGAAATTTCTAACAGTTTTAAAGAAGAATATATGAAACTAAATCTTACTGCTGGATGTGAGGATTTTTTAATTTATTTAAAAAAAAAAAGAATAAATTCTTATGTTCTCACTGGATCTGATGAAATTGAATTAAATAATATTTTTAGAAAAAAAGGAATTAAGAAATATTTTAAATTAATTTTAGGTAGTCCTGTTAATAAATTTAAAAATTTTAATAAATTTAGCAAACATGTTAACACTAAAGTACCAAACTATTATTTTGGGGACTCTAGACTTGATTACCAAGTTGCAAAAAAAATTAATTTCAATTTTATATTTGTTAAACAGTTTAGTGATCAGCCTTTATTAATAAAAGAAATTTATTCTAAATGTAATGTAATAAATAATTTCACACGTCTAAATTATATTTCATGAAAAATTTGATTTTAAGTACTAATAAAATTCTAGATATACATACTATTAATTTAAATTCTAAAAAATTAAAAAATAATATTTTCAAAATGCATAATAAATTACTTAAATCTCTGATAAAAGAAGATATTAATTATGCTTTTAGCAATTTCTTTAGAGTTTCTGATTGGTATCCAATATCCTTAAAAGATATTTATTTATTTGAAAAATTAATAAATTTTAATAAAAAACAAAAAAAATTAATTAATATAAAATTAAAAAAACCTTCTTACTTATTTTATTTACTAATAATCAAAAATAAAATGCTATTAAGTCGACTTTCTTTGAAAATTAATTTTTTTGATAGGTTAAAGTTTAGATTAATTTTTATTTACTATTTTTTTTTATACATTAAAAAAATAATAGCTTTTATTTCAAAAGGTTTTTGTTTTTTTATTTGTTTAACTTTTCTTAAAAATAACACCTCTACATCAAAAAAAATAATTTTTTTTTCATTTACAAAATTTGATCAACGAGACCATTATTTTGGAAATATGATCAATAATAAAAAATTTTATAAGATCAATTATGATACTAATTTAAAATCTTTATTTATTAATAAAAATCATATCTTTAGAAATTTAAACTTCATAGATTTATTAATAATATTTTTTAAATTTTTTATTATTAATATAAGTATTTTATCCAAATATAAATCAATTCCATTTAAAAAAAATTTTCTAAGTAACGAACTTAATTTATTTCCATTTTTAAGAATTCATCTTTTAGAAAATTTTGTTTGTTATAACAATCTATACGATTTAATGCTATTTAGATCACTAGATAAATTTTTTTCAAAAAATATTATAGAAAAGTTTATTTACCCATTTGAATGCAAACCACAAGATGCAATATTCTTAATATTAAAAAAGAATTTTAAATTTAAATTAATTGCTTTTGCTCATTCTTTTTATAATTCTGGTCACCTTTATACAAATTATAATGATTTATACAAAAATATAGATTATTTGTGGGTAACAGGTCAGATAATGTATAAGTTTTTTCAAAAAAAAAAATGGCCAAAAAATATTATTTTAAATTTGGGTTCTCCAAAAATTTTTACTAGGTATAAAAATACTTTATTAAAAAAATCTATAAATAATAAGTATAAATTATTATTTATAGTAGGTCTCCCACATGATTTAATCTTTTATCAAAATTTCTTAAATAAGATAAAGTACTATTTTATTGATCATAACCATATTGAATTTAGGTTAAATCCATTAGGTGATTTAAGATATCAAAAAAACTTATTTGAAAATATTAAGTCTATCTTACCCCAATCTAAACTTTCCAATCATAAAAGTTTAAACCATGCTTTAAATAATAGTGATATATCAGTTTTCTTAAATACATCTGCTTCCGTAGAGTCATTATACTCTAACTCATATTCTATTTATCTCAATATAGACACCGACTTTCATAATGATTTATTTGAATTTGATAATACTATCAATAAATTTAAAGTTAATAATGAATTAGAATTTGTTAAAAAAATTTTAACTTTCAATAATTTATCTAAAAAAGTTTTATACAATGATATTGAAAAACAAAAAAGTTTGGCTTTTGAAATATTTAGTCCTATGGCAAAAGATAAAATTAATAAATTAATTTATGAAATTTAAAGAAGACCTCACTATTGTTATTCCTTCTGTGGGCGAGTCAACATTAGAAAATACAATTAACTCTATACTTGAAAATACTGTATTACCAAAATTAATACTTATTATTTTACCTAAAGGTTACAAATATGAATTAAAAATTAAATCAGATATTATTAAGATTTATAATTCTAACAAAAAAGGTCAAGTAAATCAGAGAATTTTTGGATTTAAAAAATCTATTACAAAATATGTTATGCAACTTGATAGCGATATAATAGTAAATAAATATACTATTGAAAAATTAATACATTTTATTTCAAAAAATAATGATGAAATTGCTGTAGCTCCAATTTTAAGACCATTGATGAAGAAAAAAATATCTAATAATTCTTTTTTAACTAAATCTAAAAATTTACTCATAAATGGAAAATTACACTTAAATCCAGGAAAAATTACAGATATTGGATATAACTCATGGTTTGAGGAAAAAGAAATTACAAATGATAATTATAATGTTGAATGGCTTCCAGGTGGATGTATCTTACATAAAAGAAAAAATTTAATTATAGACAATTACTATCCTTTTATTAACAAAGCTTATTGCGAAGATGTAATTCATTCTCTTCAATTAAAAAAAAAAGATATTAAGCTTTTCTTGCTTACATCTGTTGATGTTCAAAATATAGGATATAACAATAAAACTAATTTATTACAAAGATTGAGTGAATTTAAAGTAAGAAAATTTATATTAAAAAAAATTAATGGTAATAGAATTAGATTTTTGATTTGGTATTTTTTTTATGTTATTAAATTTAAATAAAGAGACTTGTATTTTTATAAATTCATGTGATAAGACTTTTGATGTCGCTGAATATTTCCTTAAATCTTTTCAAAAATATATAGAAAATAATAATCTTAAAATTTTTATGGGAATTAATGATAAAAAACATCTTAAAAAATATAATTTTATTAACTACATATCATCTCCAAAATCAAATTGGAAATATGAAACTCTCTTTCAACTCAATATAATTAAAAAAAAATACAATTTTAAAAATGTTATTTTAATCCTTGATGATTTTATTTTTCATGAAAAAACAGATATGCATAATGTATATAGTCTTATTAATGAATTTGAGATAAAGAAAATTCCATATTTATGTCTTAAAAAAATGGATGAGTCCCTCTTAATACATTTACTTAATCTATTAAAAGAAAAAAAAATTATTAATAAAATTAGGTATAATTATCCATATTATACCTCTTTACAAATTGCTTTATGGAATATTGATTATCTATTAAGTAATATTGAACAATCTAAATCGATTTGGCATTTTGAAAGACAACAACTTTCTAAAGAACATTACCACGTAAGAAATAATTTGTTTCATTATACTCATATTGTTGAAAAAGGAGAGTGGAATTATGGGACTAAAAGGTATGTTGAAAAATTTTTATGTAAATTTGAACCAGGCCAAAGAAAATTTAGGGGTTCTTTTTTTGGGGAAATATTTTTCTATTTCAGAAAAATATCTTTTTTAATCTTTGGCTTTTTAATATTGAGAATCAGAAAAAACTAATTAGTTTCTATCGTTTTTTTAATATAAATAAGTGCCTCTCGATCTATATTATTAAAAAGATTAGATCTATTGCCAATCATAATACCTTTTTTTTCTACAACTTTAACATTATCTATTTTGCTTCCTATTCGGTATTTTGAATACTTCAACATTTCATTATTAAGAATATTTCCAGATACTATTGGTCTTGTTTCGATACCTTTTTTACTCAATAAATTAACGATTTTATTTCTAATATTTTTTTTTAAAATGATAACAAATGCAAAATGAGAGCTTTCATTATCGTATTCAATGATATTTACATTTTTACAGTCTTTAAATAATTCATAGAAATATTTTGCATTCTTTTTTCTATTTTCAATAAATTTTTTTACTTTTTTTACCTGTTCTAGTCCTATAACTGCATTTATTTCTGTTGGTCTTAAATTATAACCTGGGAGAATAAATTTATAAGATCTTTCAAAGTTAGAATATTTTTTTTTGATAAGTTTACTATTTTTGGGTTGTTCTCTTATCCAACCATGAGATCTGAGAGATAGCGCAGTACAATAAATATTGAAGTCATCAGTTAGAAAATAGCCACCCTCAATTGTTGAAAAATGATGTGAAAAAAATGATGATAAAGTTGAAAAAACCCCATATTTTGCAGATATCTGATTGCGATATTTTGATAAAAATGACTCACAGTTATCAACCATAAGTATTAAATTATATTTTTTACAAATTTTATTTAGTTTTTGAAAATTATTACTTTTTCCTAATATATTTACTGCAAATATAGCCTTAGTTTTTTTTGAAATTGACTTTTCTATCAAATCTTCGTCTAAATTCAGAGAATTTATATTGATATCAACGAATACTAGTTTCAAATTAAATTGAATTAATGGACTATAAGTCGTGCTCCAAGATAAAGATGGAACGATAACCTCATCACCCATTTTTAAATCAAATTTTTGTGAGTAAAAAATCGATGCTACGCCAATCAAATTAGCTGAAGAACCTGAGTTGGTCATCACACAGTATTTCCTATTATTTAAGAGAGCAATTTTTTTTTCGAGTTTTTTTACATATCGACCATAAGTTAGTTTTTCATTATTATTTAAAATATTTTTAACCGCATTAACTTCTTTTTTGTCAAACGTATCCTCTGATAATTTAAAAGGTATTTTCATAATATTTGATTGTCTTTTTTACGCCATTTTCTAGAGAGGTAGACACTTTAAAATTATATTTATTCTTGGCTACAGAAGAGTCAATTAATTTTCTTTTTATACCATTTGGCTTTGTAAGATCATAGTTTAATTTCACATTATAATTACATATTTTCATAACTATTTTATAAAAATTTTTCACAGAGTAATCTTTACCGTAACCAACGTTTAAAAAGGGTGGTAAAATATATTTTTTTTTAATTATCAAAAAAATGAAATTTGCTAGATCATCAACAAATAAAAATTCTCTCCTAGGTTTTCCATCTCCCCATACCTCAATTGATTTATCACAATTTTTTTTTGCATTAATTACTTTTCGAATGATAGATGCCAAAAGATGAGAATTTTTTTCATGAAAATTATCATAGGGACCATACAAATTACATGGGATTAGGTTAGAATAATTTAAATTATCTTTATCTTTAATCAGTTTTATATAATAAGCAGCTGAGAGCTTTGCTATTGAGTAGCCAAGATTTGTTCTCTCTAGTCTACCT
>MDSZ01253319.1_pt1 | contig 11028 bp, 10 predicted proteins | sample 811201 | NCBI WGS metagenome assembly MDSZ01 (sample SAMN05326647, study PRJNA326480) | marine metagenome | isolation source: seawater | place: Indian Ocean: North | collected 2010 | reverse complement strand
TTTTAGATTTAAGAAGAAAAAAAATTCATGAAAATATTATATTAAGATCAAAAGTGATTTCTTTTATCAGAAAAGAAATGAATAAATTAGGTTTTTTGGAATTTCAAACACCAATACTTACTTCTTCAAGTCCAGAAGGGGCTAGAGATTTTTTAGTTCCCAGTAGATTAAATCCAGGAAAATTTTATGCACTACCTCAAGCACCTCAACAATTTAAACAATTAATTATGGTTTCTGGATTTGATAAATATTTTCAAATAGCACCGTGTTTTAGAGATGAAGATGCAAGAGCCGACAGAAGTCCAGGAGAATTTTATCAGCTTGATTTAGAAATGTCTTTTGTTGAGCAGGAAGATGTTTTCAATGTAGTAGAAAAACTGATGGTAAATTTATTTAAAGAATTTTCATCAAAAAAGTTTCTAAATAATGAATTTCCAAGAATACCATATCAAGAAGCAATGTTGAAGTATGGTACCGACAAACCAGATTTACGAAACCCATTATTAATAAATGATTTAACAAGTGTTTTCACAAGAGAAGATGTAAAATTTGATATTTTTAAAAAATTAGTAAAATCAGGATCAAAAGTAAGAGCAATTATTACTAAAGACACTAAAGATAAACCAAGAAGTTTTTTTGATAATATAGATAAATGGGCTAAAGAGCAGGGAGCTTCAGGTTTAGCTTATTTTACAATTGAAAATAATAATGGAATTTCAGCTAAAGGACCAGTAGGTAAATTTTTCTCAATGGAGTCTTTGGAAGAAATAATGAAAAGTACTGGAGCTAAAGTAGGAGATAGTATATTTTTTGCATGTGGAAAAATAAAAGAAGTTGAAAAAATTTGTTCTTTAGCAAGAGAAAAAATTGCACAAGATTTAAATTTGATTGATAAAGATACTTTTGCTTTTTGTTGGATAGTTGATTACCCAATGTTTGAAAAAGATGATGATAATAAAATTAAGTTTAGTCATAATCCTTTTTCAATGCCACAAGGAGAAATTGATAAAATTGATTTTAAAAATCCATTAAACATAAAAGCATATCAGTATGATATTGTTTGTAATGGGGTAGAATTATCTTCAGGAGCTATTAGAAACCATAGGCCTGAATTGATGTATAAGTTATTTTCAATAGCTGGTTATAATAAAAAGCAAGTTGATGACAAATTTAGTGGAATGATAAATGCATTAAGTTATGGAGCCCCTCCACATGGAGGTATTGCTCCAGGTATAGACAGAATTGTTATGCTTCTTGCAGACGAAAAAAATATAAGAGAAGTGACAATGTTTCCGATGAATCAGAACGCTCAAGACTTGATGATGAATGCTCCCTCAATTATTGATGAAGAGCAACTGAAAGAACTAGGTTTAAGTTTAAAACTTAAAAAATAGTATTACTTTTTACCTTTTAAATTTATTTTTACATCAGACAAATCAATAAGATTTTTCTTGTAATTATTTCTTACAAATCCTTTGCTAGTAATATCTTTCACAATTTTAAGTAATTGATTTTGACCTTCAGAATCATCTTCATTAATTGAGGATCTTTCGTTAGTTCCAATAGAAGGTGTATGAGCTAAATCTTCTCTATTTTGATAGGAGATAGCAAGTTCTCTAAATATGTAATCTAATATAGAAGAAGCACTCATTATTCGATCATTCCCGTGGACTTTTCCAGAAGGTTCAAATTTAGTATCAACATAGGCACTAATAAATTCATCTAACGGAACACCATATTGCAAACCTAGAGACACTGCTATAGCAAAGTTATTCATTAGAGCTTTTACCAATTCTCCCTCTTTACTTGTATCAATAAAGATTTCACCTATTTTTCCATCCTCATACTCTCCAGTATGTAAGTAAACTTTATGATCTCCAATAGTCGCTTTTTGGATATAACCTTTTCTTCTGTCAGGCATACTAAATCTTTTGCTTACTCTCTCATTTATTTTTTTGATGAAGTTTATATTATCTTCTTTTGAAATAGTTTTTGTTTGATTTGTTTCTGGTATAATATCAATTTTCTTGGTTTCATTTAATTTGTTATTAGAATCTAAGCTTTTAGTTTTTCTATTATCTAGTTTTACATCTAAAACTTCAAATTTACCGTCATTACGTTTTTCTAAATTTGATAGTTCTTTTTCATTAATATTATCTAGGTAATGATTAACTTTAAAAGTACATGTATAATAAGTTTCTACTAAGTATTTTGCCATTTTTCCTCTTATAAATATTTATTTTGAATCTTGAGAATATTAATTTATATACAAATTCATAGTTTAGTCTAATTTAAATTATACACTTTTGAATTGAAGAATTATTAAAATTATATGTTGACACTTTTTAAAAAAATTTTCATCTGGTGGAATCAAGAAACATTGGGCACTAAAATTAAAACAATTTTTTTTGGAAAATTAGTTGGAACTGATTCTTTTGGAAATAAATATTATGAGAGTAAAGCAGGAAAGAGATGGATTATTTATAAAGATGAAATTGATGCATCAAAAATACCAATTGAATGGTACTCGTGGATTCATTTTACAAATAATAGAATTGAAAATAGCCATGATTTAAAAAAATATGATTGGCAAAAACCACATCAACCAAATCAAACCGGCACAGAAAATGCCTATCATCCAAATAGAAATAATGAACAGATTAAAAAGAAATATAAGAGCTGGAAAAGTTAATACTTTTTTATTATTTTGTTTTTTTATTATTTTATCAAACATAACGATTGCTCAAGAAAAAATTTACGAAAAATTCATTGAAATTAAGATATTGGATAAAGTAAGTTCTAAAACCAATCTTTTAAAATTAAAAATAGGTGAAGAAAAAAAATTCCAAAATTTATTAATTAAAGGTTTTAAATGTAAGAACTCAGAGTTTGATGATAATCCAGAAATAACAGCTTACCTTCAAGTTAAAGATATAACTAATAAAAATAATGATGAAGTTTTTATATTTAATGGTTGGACTTTTTCATCTAGTCCTGCAGTTAATCCTTTTGATCATCCAGTTTATGATATTTGGCTAACTAAATGTTATTAGATAACTTTTTCATTATCTAGCCAGCTCACATTAAAATCTGAATCAATAAATTTTTTATGATTAAGTAAAATTTTATGAAGAGGTATAGTTGTTGTTATCCCTTCAATAACAAATTCATCCAAAGATCTATTCATTCTTTGAATTGCTTCAAGTCTATTTCTTCCATGACAAATAAGTTTACATACCATGCTATCGTAGTATGGTGTAACTTTATATCCTTGAAAAATAGCACCATCTACTCTTGTTCTAAATCCTGATGGTTGATGACACATACCAATTGTTCCTGGTGATGGCTGAAAGTTTTTACTAGCATCTTCTGCATTTATTCTACATTCAATTGCATGACCTCTAGGTTTTATATCAGATTGTTTCAAAGCAGTTTCTCCAGTAAATGCAATATTAATTTGTTCTTTAATAATATCTATACCAGTAACCATCTCAGAAACTGGATGTTCAACTTGAACTCTTGTATTCATCTCTAAAAAATAAAATTTTCCATCTTCATAAATGAATTCAACCGTACCAGCACCTTCATAACCAATTTTACTGACCATTTTAACGGTTCTTTCAAATAGATCTTTTCTTATTTCATCATTTAAAACTGGACTTGGAGTTTCTTCAATTAATTTTTGATGTCTCCTTTGAACCGAACAATCTCTTTCATGTAAGTGAACAGTTCTATTTTTTCCTGCTAATATTTGTACTTCGATGTGTCTTGGATTTTGAAAAAATTTTTCTATGTAAACCTCATCATTACCAAAATATTTCATTGCCTCAGTTTTTGCCGTAGAAAAAAGAGTTTCAAATTCTTCTTCTTTGTTAACAATTTTCATTCCTTTTCCACCACCACCACCAGAAGCTTTAATTAAAACAGGAAATCCAATTTTTTTGCAAAGATTTTTAGCCTCCGAAATATCTGTCACACCTCCTTCAGAGCCTTCTATAACTGGCAAACCATTTTCTTTGGCAATTTTTTTAGCTTGAATTTTATCACCCATCATTTCTATATGTTTTGATGAAGCACCTATAAACTTTATGTTATTATCTTCTAAAATTTTTGCAAAATTTGCATTTTCAGATAAAAATCCATAACCTGGGTGTACAGCTTCAGCTTTAGTTAGTTCTATTGCAGACATTAGGGCTGGTATATTTAAATAACTGTTTGCTGGTTGATGAGGTCCTATACACACACTTTCATCAGCAAGCCTTACATGCATACTATTTTTATCAACATCTGAATGAACCGCGACAGTAGCTATTCCCCATTCTTTACAAGCTCTTATTACTCGAACTGCAATTTCTCCACGATTAGCAATTAATATTTTTTTAAACATTACTCTAGAACTATTAGTACTTGACCAAATTCAACTGGTTGACCATCTTGAACAGAAACTTTTTTTACCGTTCCGCTTAAAGTTGAAGGAACATGGTTCATCGTTTTCATGGCCTCAACAATCATTACAGTATCACCTTTTTTAATTTTTTTTCCAACTTCAACAAAATGTTTTGCTCCTGGTTCAGGAGCTAGATAAGCTGTTCCAATTATAGGACTTGTTACTGATTTGGAATTATCGATTTCCTCTTCTACTATCTCCTGAGTATTGATTTCCTCATTGTTATCCTTTAAAGATTTTTTTAAATCTTCCAAAGCATCAACTAATTTTTTGATTATTTTTTTATCTATTTCCATTTTGAAGCAATTCTTGCATTGCAATTATGGCTAAAATATAACCGTTATCTCCTAGACCAAAAATTCCCCCAGTAGCAATATCGCTAATAAGTGATTTTTGTCTAAATTCTTCCCTTTTGTAGATATTAGATATGTGAAGTTCAATAATTGGTTTCTTATAGATATCCAAAGCATCTCTGATTGCAACAGAAGTGTGAGTGAATCCAGCTGCATTTATTATGATACCATCAAATTTTTTTTTAGCCTCTTGTATAGTTGTGACTATTTCACCTTCTATGTTTGATTGAAAAAATTCTAAATTTACTTTTAATTCTTTAGCTTTAAGTAAACTTTTTTGTTTTAATTGTTCAAAAGTTATTGAACCATATTGTGATTGTTCTCTTTCACCTAATAGATTAAGATTAGGGCCATTAATAATTATAATATTATTAGTCATTCAGCACTTATACAGTATGAAAAAAATAAAAAAAATAAAAATTAAGGTAAATGGTAAATTTTCACTAATTAATGACAATTTGAGCCTATCAATTTTTTTAAAACAATTAAAAATTCCTCTAAAAAAAGTAGCAATTGAATTAAACCACGAAATAATAGATAAAAATAAGTTAAAAAAAATCAAATTAAAAAAAGATGATAAAATTGAGATAGTTCATTTTATTGGAGGGGGCTAAAATTGAAAAACGATAAGTTAGTAGTTGCTAAAAAAAAATTTAATTCCAGATTAATAGTTGGTACTGGAAAATATAGAAGTATGAGTGAATGCGCGAAAGCTATAAAATTATCTGGTGCTGAAATTGTGACAGTAGCAGTTAGAAGAGTAAACATTTCAGATAAAAAAAAACCACTGTTAATGGATTATATTAATCCAAAAAAAATTACCTATCTTCCTAACACTGCTGGATGTTTTACTTCTAAAGACGCGCTAAGAACTTTAAGACTAGCAAGAGATATTGGTGGATGGAAATTAGTAAAATTAGAAGTTTTGGGAGACAAAAAAAATTTATTTCCTGATATGATCGAAACTTTAAAATCGACTGAAGTATTAACTAAAGAAGGTTTTAAAGTAATGGTTTACTGTAACGATGATCCGTTAATGGCAAAAAGATTAGAAAATGTTGGAGCATGTGCTATCATGCCTTTAGCTGCCCCAATTGGTTCTGGTTTAGGAATTCAAAATACAACTAACATAAAAATTATTAGAAGCCAAACTAAATTACCTCTGATAATTGATGCAGGATTAGGCCAAGCTTCTGATGCAGCTATAGCAATGGAATTAGGTTGCGATGGTGTATTAGCTAATACAGCTATTGCAAAAGCTAAAAAACCTTTTGAAATGGCATTAGCATTTAAAAATGCAGTCGTTGCTGGTAGACAATCTTTTTTAGCTGGAAGAATGGATAAATCTATTTATGGAAACGCTTCTTCACCAAAGAAAGGAATTATTTAAGCTGCAGGTTTTTTAAAAAATTTTTTTTTCTTATATGATTTTTTCTTATAAGGTTTTTTCTTTGTTAAATTAATAAAAGATTTACTTACTTTTTTTAACTCCTCAAGATTTCTTAATTTTTCCAAATGTTCAATACTTTCTATTATTTTTTTTGTTTTATTTTGAAGATCAATTTTATACTCAGGAATTATTAGAGAGTTATCTGCAATAATATCAATTTTTATCATATTTTTTTTCTCAAAATATTTTAAATCTTCAATGAAATTTTCTTTCATAAAATCTGAGATCTTTTTACAAATTCTTAATTGTACAAATTTAGCTTTTGTTGAAACAGCTTTAAACTCTACAAGTTTTAAAATTTTAATAGCAAAAGACTCATCAGTAAGTGCAACTTTCCATTTTACTGCACTTTCACGTAATCTTTGCCTAGACATTTCTAATAAACCAAAATTACTAATTCTTCCTATTTGAATTCTTGCTCGATCAGTTCTGCATTTTTCTTTAATTCGTCTTTCTACTAACCGTCTATTTCCAAAACTTAACATATCAATAAAATCAATAATTATTAAACCAGATAAATCTCTAATTTTGATTTGTCTTGATATCTCCTCAGCTGCTTCGAGATTAGTGTCCAAAGCAGTACTTTCTACATTTTTCTGCTTAATTGAGCTACCAGAGTTTATATCAATTGAAACAAGTGCTTCTGTCTGATTAATAACTAAATAACCTCCAGATTTTAGTTTAATTTCTGAGTCATAAATTTGATTTAATTTTTCTTCAATATTTTCTTTAAAAAATAATGGAATTTTATCTCTGTATTTTTTTATTTTTTTAACATGTGATGGCATCATTAATTTCATAAAGTTTTGAGCTTTTTTATAACCATCATTACCTTCAATAACTATTTTTATTGTATCTTCGTCATAAATATCTCTTAAAGTTCTTTTTATAATGTCGCTTTCTTGATGAACTAGTGAAGGTGCATTAGAATTAAGTGCAGTTTCTTTAATTCCATTCCAAATTTTTATTAATGCTTGAAGATCATGATCAATTTCATTTTTTGTTTTATTTGAACCAGCAGTTCTAACAATTAATCCCATTTCTTTTGGAATATCTATGCTATTTAGTATAGTTCTAATTTTCTTTCTTTCGCCTGGATTAAATATTTTTCGAGATATTCCACCGCCCTTTGGAGTGTTCGGCATTAATACGATATATTTTCCAGCAATAGAAATAAAAGTACTTAGTGCAGCTCCTTTTTGTCCTCTTTCATCCTTTAACACTTGTACTAAGATTACTTGATTGGGTTTAATAACCTCCTGTATTTTATATCTCTTCGACCTTACCCTAGTTTCTTTTTTTTTAACTTCAGGTGGTAGTGATTCTTGACCACTAAATTCATTTGGTATTTGATCATCTTGGATAGGAGGTTTTTCTGGTTGAATTTCTACAGGGTCGTTTATATCTAAATTACCTTCATTTATATTTTTTTGTTCTTCTTTTTCACTTTCTTTTAAAAGATTTTCTCTTTCTTTTTCTTCTTCTTCTTTTATTTTGTCTAAGTCACTTTGAGGTATTTGGTAGTAATCAGACTGAATGTCATTAAAAGATAAAAATCCATGTCTTTCTCTTCCAAAATCAATAAATGCTGCTTGAAGAGATGGTTCTACTCTACTTACTTTTCCAAGGTATATATTATTTTTTATTAGGTTGTTTTTTAAACCTTCATATTCGTAGTCTTCAATATTGTCACCTGATTTGAGAACGACTCTAGTTTCATTAGGATGCGAAGCATCAATGTATAAATTTTTTTCCATATTTTTGTGATTTGTTGTTTCATTTTTATTTAAATATATTTAAATTTTTTTTTGAATTTTGTTGCCTTAACTTTAACAGATTCAGATGTATATTACACTAAAATGAACAAGATTATAAAAAATATATTTATAGTAACTTTTACCTTAATTTTATTAAGTATATTTTCTGTAATAGCTGTTTTATGGGCTTTTTCTAACAATTTACCAGATTATAAATTTCTCAAGAATTACAAACCACCGGTTTCAAGCAAAGTTTATTCTGGAGATGGTGAATTAGTAAATGACTTTTCAACTGAAAAAAGAATCTTTGTACCATATAACGCTATTTCAGAAAAAGTTATCAATTCATTTTTATCAGCTGAAGACAAAAATTTTTATTCACATCCTGGTGTTGACGCTAAAGGAGTTTTAAGAGCAACAATAAATAATATTTCAAACATTATAACATCAAAAAGATTAGAAGGTGCCTCAACAATTACTCAACAAGTAGCTAAAAATTTTTTATTAACTAATGAAGTGAGTTTAAATAGAAAAATAAAAGAGGCAATTTTAGCATTTAGAATCGAAAGAGCACTTTCAAAAGAGAGAATTTTAGAACTATATTTAAATCAAATTTATCTTGGGGGAGGAGCATATGGAGTTGCTTCAGCAAGTTTGGAATATTTTGATAAACCAATTAGTGAATTAAACTATTATGAAGCTGCATTATTAGCTGCATTACCGAAAGCACCCAGTAGATATAATCCATATAGAGATATTAAGTTAGCAAAATTTAGAAGAGATTTAGTCTTAAAAAATTTATTTGAAAACGATTATATAAATGAAAAAGATTATAAAGAATTTGTTGAACAAAAAATTATATTAAAGAAAAGAAAAAAAACCTTTAGAGAAGACACAAGTTATTATGTAGAAGATATAAGAAAAAATGTAATTGATCAGCTAGGTTATGATAAAGTTTATAAACAAGGATTAAATATTAGCACTCCAATAGATCTTGATTTACAAAAAATTGCCATCAAGGCTTTAAGAGATGGTTTAATAAGTTATGACAAAAGAAAAGGATGGAGAGGAGCATTATTAAAAGAACAAAAACTAGATAGTTGGAAAGATAAAATTGAAGAATTTAAATTAGAAAAATCAATTAATTGGGATTTAGCAATAATAAAAAAAGTTGAAAAATTTTTTGTAGAAATTGAAACTGAAAATCAACAAATTGGAGTCATTAAATATGAAAATATTACTTGGATTAAAAAAGAATTTGATGAAATTTTAAAAGTTGGAGATGTAGTTTATGTAGAGAAAATTAAAGATGATAAATTTTCTTTGAGGCAACTACCTTTAGTAAATGGAGGTATTGTAGTAATGGATCCTTTTACTGGAAGAGTTATGGCTTTAAGTGGTGGTTTTAGTTTTAAAAAAAGTGAATTTAACAGGGCAACTCAAGCTTTAAGACAACCCGGTTCAGCATTTAAACCATTTATTTATGCTTTAGCACTTGAAAACGGTTATACGCCATCGACTTTAATTTTAGATGCACCATTAGTTTTAGAGCAAGGATCTGATTTAAAAATGTGGAAACCTGAAAATTATGGAAAAAAGTTTTATGGACCATCAACTTTGAGAATGGGATTAGAAAAATCTAGAAATTTAATGACTGTTAGGATAGCCCAAGACTTAGGTTTAAAAAAAATAGTAAATTTTTCAAAACAGTTGGGTATTTATGACAATCCAAGTGAACTTTTATCTATTTCTTTAGGTTCTGCAGAAACAACACTTTTAAAACTTACATCTGCATATTCTTCATTTGTTAATGGTGGAAAATTAGTTAAACCAATTATGATTGATAGAATTCAAGATAGCGAAGGAAACACGATACTAAATAATGAAAAAAGAAAATGTGTAAATTGTAGTGAAATATCTTTTTTAAATGAAAATTATCCTGAGATAGAAGATTCATTTCTTCAAATCTTTTCTCCACAAACAGCATATCAAATGACTTCGATACTTGAAGGAACAATTCAAAATGGAACGGGTAAAAAATTAAAAAAACTTAATTTAGATTTAGGTGGAAAAACTGGTACCACTAATGGAAATACCGATACTTGGTTTATTGGTTTTACCTCAAAACTTGCGATAGGAGTATATGTTGGTTCAGATAATCCAAAATCATTAGGAAAGTATGAAACTGGAGCAAAAACAGCATTACCAATTTTTGGTAACTTTGTTAAAAATGCTGTAAAAAAAAAAGACGCAAGACCATTTAAAGTTGCAGATAATATTCTAATGAAAGTTATAGATCCTATAACTGGAAAAAAAGCTGATAGCAGAAGTAAATCAACTATTATTGAAGTTTATAAAGACTCACAGATAGATAGTATGTCGAATAAAGATATTAATAATAGATTAAAAAATAATAATATATTAAAGTTCTACTAATGGAAAACGAATACTTAAACTATAAAGCTGAAATTGAAAAAATAAATCAAAGAGTTAAGGAGTATCTTTGAAAAAAATAATATTTATTCAAAATTAGAAAATAATAATAAAAAAATGCTAGAAAGTGATTTCTGGCAAAATAAATCTTTTTCCCAAAAAATTATTAAAGAAAAGAAATTTTATGAAGATTTAATAAATTCATATAATCATTCTGTTAAAACATTAATTGAATTACACGATTTAAATGAATTAGCTTTAGAGGAAAAAAATCAATCAATAATCAATGAGGTTATAGAAAGTATTAAAAATTTAAAAAAGTCAGCAAAAAAAAATGAGACCAAATGTTTCTTATCAAAAGAAACAGATAGCATGGATGGGTATATAGAAATTCATGCAGGTGCAGGAGGAACTGAAAGTCAAGATTGGGCTGAAATGTTAAGAAGAATGTATTTGAAATGGTCAGTTTCAAAAGGTTTTAAATCACATTTGATAAGCGAACATAAAGGAGATGAGGCAGGCATAAAATCATCAACAATAAAGATTGAAGGAGATTATGTATTTGGGTGGTTAAAATCAGAGTCAGGA
>MDSZ01217063.1_pt1 | contig 11028 bp, 8 predicted proteins | sample 811201 | NCBI WGS metagenome assembly MDSZ01 (sample SAMN05326647, study PRJNA326480) | marine metagenome | isolation source: seawater | place: Indian Ocean: North | collected 2010 | reverse complement strand
GTGTTGCCATGGTCCGAAGCCTGGAAAGTCTGCGGGATCTCGATTACGTCAGCTGGCAGGCGGTGGCTTACCGGGAAGGCGCCGCTGGTGGGCCTGTGGTGCTGCGCATCGTTGGTTATCCAGGCAAGCTCAGGCTGGATCACCCTGTCGATCTGCAGGTGTTCGCGGGCCGGCGTGAATGGTCGCTGCCGGACATCACGCTGGACAATGCAGCTCTCGCTCAGGATGGACGGGACGCAGCCGCTGAATTTGCTCTGGGTCCCCTGCTGGCAGATCTGAGCAACAATCGTCCTTTGAGGCTTGTGCTGCCCGGCGTGTTCACGGAGTTGCCGGTGCCGCCTTACGTGGTCGGTGAATGGAGATCACTGCAGGAGTTGCCCCTGAGCTGATGTGGGAACCGTTGATGCATCGGGCTCTCTCCCTGGCGGCGTTGGCACGGGGTTGCACCAGTCCGAATCCCCTGGTTGGGGCGCTGGTTCTCAATGCCAGTGGCCAGTTGATCGGAGAGGGGTATCACGCTCGCGCTGGACGCCCTCATGCCGAGGTGGGTGCCCTGGCCCAGGCCGGTGATGACGCACGAGGCGGAACCCTGATCGTCACCCTTGAGCCCTGCTGCCATCAGGGCCGCACTCCCCCTTGCACGGATGCGGTGATCGCAGCGGGAATTCGGCGGGTGGTGGTGGCCCTTGAGGATCCCGATCCCAGGGTTGCTGGCGGGGGGATCAGTCGCCTCCGATCGGCCGGCCTGGAGGTGATCACCGGGGTGCTGAAGGAGCAGGCCGCCCATCAGAACAGGGCTTTTGTGCACCGGGTTCGCACCGGACGTCCCTGGGGAGTGCTCAAGTGGGCCATGAGTCTTGATGGCCGAACCGCCCTGCCCAATGGCGAGAGTCAGTGGATCAGTGGTTCGGAGGCTCGACGCTGGGTGCATCAATTGCGGGCGTGCTGCGATGCCGTGATCGTCGGCGGAGGCACGGTGCGGGCGGATGATCCGCTGCTCACGAGCCGTGGTCGGCGTGACCCCGAGCCGCTGCGGGTGGTGCTCAGTCGCAGCCTGGATCTGCCGCTTCAGGCCCAGCTCTGGAACACTGATGTGGCTTCAACCCTGCTGGCTCACGGTCCGCAGGCTTGCGATGTGTCCGCACCCAGTGGTCCTGAGCTGCTGCCCTTGCCGGTGTGTGATCCGGATCACTTGATGCGATCGCTTGCATCGCGTGGTTGCAACCAGGTGCTCTGGGAATGCGGCCCTGAGCTGGCCGCTGCTGCCGTTCAACAGCAATGCGTTCAGGAGCTCGCGGTGGTGGTCGCACCCAAGCTTCTGGGTGGCCTTGCATCGCGAACACCGCTGGGTGACCTGGGTTTGATCAATTTGAATCAGGCAAAGCAGCTGGCCATGGAGCAGACCATCAACCTTGGCGATGATCTGCTCCTGACCAGTTTGTTGTCGTGATTCAGACGCTGGCTGTCACGAACCCAGATGATCAGAGGAAATCGAATCCGTTGCTGGCCACAACTTTTGTGATGTCAGAGCTGTCATCATCGTCGGTGGATTCACTCGTTGTGGCATCCATGAAATCGATCCGAATTTTTCCGATCCGCTGATCTTCATCTTCGACGGCCGCTTTTTTGTATTTTTCGCCATCAATCACAATTCTGTCTCTTTCTCCAAAATTCTTGATGACGAGTTTTTTGGTGACCAAATCAAGGCTATCAAGAACAATTTTGTCTTTTTGATCGTCTTCTCCTAAATCAATAACGGCCTTTTGGACTTCACCCTCGATGATTAGTTTGTCTTTGCCGCTACCTAAGTCTAGGGTCGTTTTCTTGGTTAAGGTTGCATTTTGGCCGATTAAAATTTTATCTCTTCCTCCACCCGCATCGATGGTCGACTTTTGAATCTCGCCGGAGTTGAACGTGGCTTTGTCTTTGCCCTCGGTCATCAGGAACGTTGTTTTTTCAACCAAGTCAGCTGTGCTGATGAGGTCAGCGGTCAGTCCCTCTTCAAAGCGCACCGTGGAGGATTTTAGTTGGCGTCCTCCAAAAACAACGTTAGAGGACCGGGAGGTGAGATCAAGATCCGAAAGGGTATCGGTCAGTTCAATTTCTATGCCATTGTCGGCGGACTGACGCACCTTGAGCTTCTCTGTCTGACCGGAGGGAACGGACAAATCTCCACGGGGGGCTTGAGCAAGGACGCGATCACCACTTTGCGACTTTTTGAAGTCAGCTGATGTGTCCAGGTTGATGTTTCCAAGCGATGGGGCCGATGCAGATGCGCCGCTACTGGATGCGGGGGAAGTTGTTGGTTGTGTAGGGGTTGGGCTGGTAGTAGGACCTGGAGTTGTGACGGTATTAATTGTCATGTTCACAGCGGCATTACCGGCGCTGGCATTGCCTGCTGCGTCGGTAAATGCACCCGCTGCAATCGATACCAGACCGTCTGCCGTGCTGTTGCGCTTCGGTGTGAAGGATGCTGTGTAGTTGGTCCCTGCCCCGGCGAACCCTTTCAACTCACCGCCGCTGACGTTGATGTCTTCAACGCCGAAATCCGGGGAGGCTTCGGACAGGGTAAAGCTGATGGCTGCAGTTTCTCCAACAGTTAATTCTGTAGCATCACTTGTGATTTCGAAGGTCGGCCTTGTTGTGTCGATCGTGATGAGAAGAGGCTCTGACGTCGCAGTTTCTCCATCCATCGTGGAAGTAGCCGTAACTGAATAACTTCCATCGTTGAGGGCAACGTCATTACCCAAAGTTAGATTCCATATACCTACGGAATTGGCAACACCTACCAAGCTGAATGTTTCGGTGAGGGTGTTCGGGTTGCCAGCCGTTGTGATTCGAAGCTCGACGTCTGCACCTGAATCAGCGGTTCCACTAAAACTTGGGTTGGTTGCGTTGGTGATGTTGTCACCTGAGAGACCGCTGTCTGTCGTCAGAACCGGTTTGGAGACAGGGTCAACCACTCCTGTGATGGAGATCGTGATGGTCTGATTCGTTGTTCCGCCCAGATCATCCGTCACGGTGACGATGAAGGAGTCCGTTCCACTGAAGTCTGCTTTGGGGCTGTAACTCCAGTTACCGGCAGATGGATCAATGGAAGCTTCCCCGTTGCTCGCAATGCTGCCGATTGAATAGATGGTTCCATCTTCCAACCCTTCCACATCCAGAGCTGTGAGAACACCTGTGATGGGAGTGGCGGTGTCCTCGATTCCTTCGCCGCTGATATCACCTGCGATAAAAGCCGCTTCGTTAGTGTCGGGGTGGTCGAGATTGATTTGTATCGTTTGTTCTGTTGTACTTCCAGTTGAATCGGTGATTTCTACAACGAAGGTATCAGGACCTCCGTAACCAATCTTGGGAGAATAGCTCCAGAAACCTGAGCTTTTAACAATGGCTGCCGCGCCACCGGTGGATGTTGGCGTGCTTCCTTCGGCGATTGCAAAAGTGGAAGAGGTGCCGATCCGATTATCTGGATCCGTCGCTGTAATAGTGCCAGTGATCGGCTCATCAATCTCGCCATTGCCGACATAGGGCCTGGATGTTGCCGAAAGATCTCCACCGATCAACGGAGCATCTGCTGTTGCTTCAACCTCTATTGAGATCGACTGCGTTGTTGTACCACCTCGATCATCTGTGACTGTGACAGTGAAATTATCTGACCCATTGAAGTTGGTTCTAGGCGTATAAACCCAGAAACCAGTCTCACGATTGATCGATGCTGAGCCACTCGCCGGTTGGTCGGCTGTTGCAATGCTGAAGTAGCTTGCGTCAGTGAGTCCTTCAGGGTCCGTTGCGGAAAGTTGTCCTGTGACGGAGGTGTCTTCTTTGGTCTCAGCCGAAAAATCTCCAGAAACAACCGACGCTTCGTTGACATCGTTGATTGTGAGAGAAACAGCCTTTTCGCTGATGCCCTCCGTTCCGTTCAGTGAAATGACGAAATTGTAAAGGTTTTTCGTTTCATAATCAGGAAACTCAGTGCTAATTAGAGAGACAACGCCAGTATTGATGTCAATGGTAAACTTTTCACTGTCACCAATATCTTTCAGTGCGTAGAATACTGTGTACGGTGAGTAGTCTTCGATCGTTGTTGTATAAATTGCTTGCGGCGCACCCGAGTTTTCATTAATGCTCACGCTGCTTGGTGAAGTGACCACAGGAGCGAGTGCGACGTCTTTGACCTCCAAGGAGACTGCTTTTTCTGCTTTATTACCAGCCTGATCTGTGGCGACGACAACAAACCCATAGATGTTATCGGCGAGGTTGACATTCCCACCCCCATCTTTGGGGTTTTCAAAGTTGGGAGCGATGGTTAGGCGAACATCTCCGGTCAATTCATCAATGCTGAAGAGAGTGCTGTCATTGGTTGTGTCTGAACCGTCCTCCTTCAATGAGAAAGTTATATTGGCCGTTGACGGTGTTGGGATTTGATCCGTTGTGTCGGTTGCGGTTGCTCGATAAACAATTTCATTAAGATGAGTTCCTTCAGAAATCGATCCGTTTGTTCCGGCCTTGTCTCCAGATGTGATGACTGGTGGAATCGTGTCGGGATCATCCGTTGTCAGGATGACGTCGATGCTGGCTTGAGCGGCTGAAATTTCAGTGCTCGTGCTGTTGTTCGAATTCGCCTCTGAGAGAACGACTCGAAACATTTCATCTGATTCGTATTTCTTGTCTTGGGAGATACCGATGTTGACCGTTTGGACTGTCTCGTTTTCTGCGAAGCTAACGACACCACCGGGGAGACGTGTTGACTCTGCTGAGAAATCTGAAGCGTCGACCAGTGCTTTTTGCGTCGAAACGCTGTCATCCGCAATGACATCCCAGAATACTGACCCAGCTGATCTCGTATCACCGGAGCGACTCACCTGGAGCGAGATGGTTTTTGAAGCGTCACCAGTGCCTTCAGGGATCGTGATCGTATCCGACGTCCCATCTGTATTGGTCAGACTGTAGATTGCTTTGGTAATGATATTAATAGTAGACAATGCGCTCCTGTTTTCCCATCCTACGCCCGAGACTGTTCTGACAGAATTGAATTCAATAAAAACGTTTCCTGCCGCGATGAGATTGTCGGTCGGAGTGAATTTTGCGGTATAAATCTTTGGATCAGTGCCGTCCTGTTGCACGTCACTAAAGGTTCCTAGACTAACTCCGTCATCAGTGACAGCAGAAATATCAGTGGCTGTGAAGGCACTGCTTTCATTCTGTACAAGTTCCTCGCTGAAGGTGAAGGTGAAGGTCGCGGTTTCACCGCTCAGCAGTTGATCAGTGCTGCTTGAGATGTTGAGAGTGAGAGCCATGACCTGACGTACACTAATTTGAAAGCTAGCCGCGAGGTGATGCGGGTGCTATCCATTACAGAAAAATCTTAGAGATTGCTGAGCTTCAGTCAACATACGAAGCAGTCTTTGCATGAAAGGATGAAGCGTTTGTTTTTGCTCACAGAGCCTTTGTCCTGGCTGCATGGTTTTCGCTGTGACGGTATGGGAATTGCCATGCAGCCATTGGTCTATCAGCCCCTTTGGTTTCGCTTCAGGTGTCTAGGACAGCTTTCTAGCTACGATTTAGCCGACATTTCTCCCTTTGATGAACCGCCCGAGCGCTGCGAAAGGCTTTGGTGGTTCTGCTCGCCAGGGAAAAAGTGTGGCAGCTGGTTTACCCGCTCAGAAGCACGCCGACAGGGCTTCTGCGTTCCGATCGCATCAGGCCCTCTATCAGCAGCATGTTCTTCCCTGTCGGTTACGAGGCGACCTGAGCCAGGCAGAACCTGTTCTCAAACTGCTGGCCCAATCAAAAACTGAAGTGGCCGAAGTGTATCGAGATCTGGCGGATCTTTCTGAGTCTCGCCAGACGCAGGACGAAGCTCGGGTGTTTCGCGACCTTTGGCTCCGTCATCCTTCCGAGGAGGAGTCAGAGTTGCTCAGCCAAGCTGAAACAGCCGCTCGTCTTGGCCTAAAGCCTTTGGCTGCAAGGCTCTTCCAGACCTTGCTGGCGCGTTGTCCGACAGAACATGCATCCCGTTTGGCCGTTGTTCGCCAGCTGATCTTTCAGGAAAGCTTTCTGGATGCTCGCTCCTGCATTCAATCATGGTTCGGCGAGACCAGCGATGTCGACGTCAATGAGTTGTGGTCCATCTGTGCTGTCGAATTGCAGGACTCTGATCTCGCCTGCCGATTGGCTCAGGCCTGTCTTCATGAACGCTCCTCAGCAGTGGCACATGCTGTTCTTGCTGCCGCTTTGCATCACCAGTCACGCGAACGTGAGGCCTATGGCCATGTGAACAGCGCGATTTCCCTGTGTGCTGACCCACAGTCCATGCCGTGGCCTGTTTCCCGGTTGTTGGCATGGGTCTGCCTCGATCAGAGCCGTCTTGAGCAGGCTGAACAGTTGCTTGCTCAGGCTCGTTTGGATCAACCCTTGTCGCGGCAGCTGTTGTCTCAATGGGGAGAGTTGCAGTTGTTGCTGGGCCATTGGACCGAGGGCTTTCGGTTCTGTTCAGCCAGTCGCCGTGAGGATCTGTTGTGCCCAACGGCTGATGCATTCGCGATACAAGAGGCGACTGACTCAGCCTCCGACCTCACTCCACTGATGCTGGCGTCAGACGGAACGCTTGGTGATTCGTTGTTGTTCAGCCGTTATGCACCATGGATTGCAGCATCACTGGGGCGTCCTGTGCATCTCTACGTTCAGCCTCCGGTGCTGAACCTGCTCCGAAACAGTTTTCAGTCTCCCATTGAGGTTTATCCAATCGGAACACTCGATATCCAGGCTTCCGAGTTGATCCTTCCAATGCAGGATGCAGCGGCTGTTTTTGGAGCCTGTGATCAACATCCAGCTCTTGCATCACCGTGCCTACAGGCTGATCCTGCTCTTGTTGAGATCTGGCGGCAGAGGCTAGGCCTAGAAGATGGTGAGCGATTGATCGGAATCAACTGGAACGGATCCGCGTTGCAAGCCTCGCGAGAAAGAGTCTCCTCGGATATTCCGCTGACTGCGTTTGGAACCATTGCCCAGTTGCCCGGTGTACGCCTGTTATCGCTGCAGAAGGGGTTCGGTGCTGAGCAACTTCGTCATTGCCACTTCGCTGATCGTTTTGTCTCGTGCCAAAGGCAGATTTCTGATGAAGTGCGCCTTGAGCACATGGCTGCTCTGATCGCGTTGTGTGAATGGGTGATCTGCGACGACAGTGGTCCAGCTCACTTGGCAGGCGGTTTGCGATGTCCAACGATTCTGTTGCTCCCCGAGAGAGCTGGTTGGAGATGGGGCGTTGGTCGCAGTCAATCCCCTTGGTACCCAACGCTGCACCTGCTGAGACGCACGGAGTCGAAGCACTGGGATCATCTGATGACAGACGCTCGTGATTTGCTCACCCGGGAATGCACAAATGCTTAAAAATGAAGGAATAGTTAGATCGCTCTGTCATAAAAGCTTGAAATGCATGAGCAAATTACGACTTCCTCGCTATCCTTAGCTCGATCCCTTGGGGAGCATTCGTGACGAATTCCATCAATTCCTGCGTCAGTTTCGCGTCTCTTGTTTGTGCCGGTTCCGCATTCCTTGTGAGCCCATCCTCTGCATTGGCGCAGTGCGGTCCCAGCGGATGCTCAAGTCCTTCTCCTCGGGTGGGTTTGCCTGCATTCACTCGCCCAACATCGGCTCAATCAGTCACTCTCCAAGCACGAGTTGCGGCCCTGGAAGCACGAATGACACAGATGATTTCCGCCAGTTCACCCAGCGTCACCCCTTCTATTGGTGGAAAATCTGCGGCTAAGTCTGCTTCAAAAGCCTATCTTGCTTCGATGAATGCAAGAACCTGGATAAATGGTGAAGGTCTCTGGCAGATGTCACCCAACGGTGCCACATGCCAACTATCCTCCGGTGTGTCGACCCTGAATAGCTCCCCCTGCTCTGGTTCTTTCTGAATCGGATATAGGCACTGAGAGCATTCGGATCTCTTCAATCTCATTCGAGACTTAGGACGATGTTCGCAATCTCAGGCCTCAAACTTCCTGGTGTGGTTGCAGCTTCTGTTGCCTCGGCAATGTTGACTTCGGCTGTCATTCCAGCGCAGGCTCAGATCACTCAGGGTGGAATTACAGTTGCTGCTCCTGAAAAGGGCACGACACAAAATCTCTCCGTCACGAACGGAAGCCGCACTGCCTTGGCCGTGGGTAACACCACAAGTTTTGGTGCTGCTTCCAACCTGACTCTTTCCAAGGGTTTGACCGGTGTCAGTCGAACGGTCTTGATTCCTTCCTCTGTCGCCATCAATAGTGATATCGGCGATAACGCTCTTGGCCAAACCACCATCAACATCAGCAACCTGGCTGCCAACGGTGATTCAGGAAGTCTCACTCCTGATGGCGATTCCGGTGTGAGTGGCGGTTCGATCGAGCTGTCTGAAGGAACGCAATACGCTTCCGGTAACGCCGATATCCTTGGCATGGGAGCTTCTGTTGTTCTGAATATCGACCCAGGCAATGCATCAGCGCCTGGCGAAGCCAGTTTCTTTGCGACGGTCTTTCCGAACATCAATGGGTTGGATGCTTGTCAACCGACTCACGACAAGGCTTGCCCGTACGTGACCAATGACGATCTGGTCAGTGGCAATACTGGTGCGAACGCAAGCCTCTCGACCACAACCAACATCGACATCAACGCGAATTCCTTCGTTAACACGTTCGCTCAGAGCTTCTGAGTTGTGATGGTTTTGGGAATACAGATGCTTCGCTTCTCTTTCGTGCTGGCTGTTGCGATTTTAAGCCCAGCTGCCTCACAGGCTCAAATTCTTGAAAGGACGTCAACCAATTCCGGTACGAATCGTGTCTTTCAGTATTCGATCCAGTCCACTTACGGAACCCAGACATCTGCGGATGCCACGCCGAACCTAAGAGTTGAAACAGAAGCTGTATTGAACTTGAAGGAAGATAGCTTTTTGACAAATACAGCCGGTGATGTTGGTGGTAATACAAGTGCTGTGTTCACAACCACTCCAACGGGTTCTAATGTTGTTTTGAATGGAATTACGGCCAACAACCAGTTTCTCTTGGATACTGGGACAAGTTTCCGTACTGCCTTGACATCAACGGAACCTGACGGCAATCCAAGTGTTGGCTCTGCATCAGCTACTGCTACTCATACCATGAACATCACTGTCAGTGATGGAACAAGTTCATTCTTGAATACCTTACGCGAAAACTTTGAAGCCCCTGAGCCGGAGTGATTCATTCCATTCAGTTGAAATGATGTCGTCGCTACCACGCTTCGTGACTTCTGGCAACGTCGTTGTTGACATTTTTGGTAACATCGAGGCGTTCCATGAATTCTTTCGAATGCACAACCTGCTTTCCCTTCTATAATTAATTGGTTAGGCACCATGTCTGTCATGAGCAGCGATCGGCGACTCCAAAAACTCATCGCAGTCTCTGCCGTGCTGACTGCCTTGGCGCCAATCGCAGTTCAACCTGTTGAGGCGCAGCAGACCAATAACAGTTCATCGTTGACCAACTCTGCGGCACCCTCAGCCTCTTCAACGACGACGGGCGGTACAAATATTAATTATCAAACCAACAATGCTTATCAGAATGAGGTTGGTTTTGGACCGGGAATTTTCTGTCGTACTCCGACTCTGTTCTTGGGCGGCAACTACGGCGAAAATCAGCTGGATTCTTTTGACGCGATTGCAAAGAGTGGTAACGAAGCGAATAACTACTCTGTGAATGCAGGCCTCGTCTTTCCTTTTGGCTCTCCTGCACAACGCTCTTGCAATCGCATGGCATCATTGATTGTTCAGGATCGCGAAATCTCCACTCAGCTCTCAATGATTCGTGCATGTGCTTCCTTGCAGAGAGACGGAATCAGGGTTGATCCTGAGCTTTATCCGCTGCTTGAGAAGTGTGCGATCAACGTCCTCGGACCCAAGCCCCCATCTCAAAGGGCGGCGGTTCCGCCCAGATCTGTGCCACAGCCACGGCGCCAGCAGAATCTTCCTCCAAAGGTTCCTCAAACGACGCGTAGCTGATGCCGATGTCAATTCACCCCTCGATTGCTCTGACGGGTCTTGTCGTGGTTGTGCTTTCGACGGTTGTCGAAAGCGGACAGCTTGTCCGTTCACAACCACTCTTCGATGGGTTTAATGCTTACTGCACCAGCAATAAGGACTACACAGGTTCGTGTACCAATGTTGAAGATAAGAAAAGTTATTCGTGCACGCTCATCCCTGGAAGCTTGATTGACTGTCTGAGTGAATCTGGATATGAGTTTCAATGCCTCTTTGCGAGCCAGCATACTCAAGGTCAGGCTACTTTCTTCTGTGACGCACAAACAGAAGAGATGCTCTATCAGGAGGCTCAGGCAGGGGCAACGTTTAAAAATGTTCTGCAAAACCCATTCTGATGAAAATTTTTAACATGTTTCATCTTCTGTTGTCGTTGATGGGTCTTTTGGTGGCTGCTTCGTATGTGCAGGCCAGACCCTGCGGCCTCACTGATCCTGAAGGTGACAACCCCGACAACATTTGCCACGAATATACGTTCACACCTGGCGTTCACACCAATGCGTTTCGTTCGGGAGATGGACGACCGGTTCGAGGCCTGTCCACCACTGCCAATCCACTCGGGCCGATCCAGATTGACCCTGGCAAAGAATTCTGGACTGAGATCAAGACGTCGGGTGGTAGCCGAAAGCTGAAAACAAGCGGAAACAAGTCCTACACGATTTCTAAATAAAGCATGCTTTTTTGATTCCAAATTTTTTAATCCATTCGGCTCTTGCGGATCTGAAATTCGAGCCACATCTGGCTAGATTTTCTCTGGGGCAATGTATTTGCTCCCACATGTTCAATCCCTGAACCATGAAATCACCTCTTCTAATTGCAGCCCTGCTGCTGGTCGCTCCAGCAGCAGCGAATGCTCAAAGCATCGCTGGTTCCGATGATCCCAACATGTCTGGCACCACCCAGCGCATGTTCATCATCAACGCCACCACCCCCGGTGGACTGACCTTCTCCGGCGCTGGTACTGCCACCTT
>MDSZ01116910.1_pt1 | contig 11028 bp, 13 predicted proteins | sample 811201 | NCBI WGS metagenome assembly MDSZ01 (sample SAMN05326647, study PRJNA326480) | marine metagenome | isolation source: seawater | place: Indian Ocean: North | collected 2010 | reverse complement strand
CATTTTAAAAACCTCTTAGTAATAAATTTAAAAGTTCGTACCACATTATAGTTAATATTCAAATAATTAAATTAATGCCAAGCCGCCATTTACATGTAAGGTTTGACCTGTTATGTAATTGGCATTCTCAGAGCACAAAAAACCCACAGCCTTTGCTATATCAGTAGATTCACCAAGTTTTTTCATTGGAATCCTATCTAAAATAGCATTTTTTTGATTATCATTTAATCTGTCAGTCATGTTAGATTGGATAAACCCAGGTGCTACACTGTTTACAGTAATATTTCTTGTTGATAATTCTAGGGCCAGTGATTTTACAAAACCGGATATAGCAGCTTTCGATGCTGTATAATTTACCTGCCCTGGATTTCCAGTATGTGCTACTACAGACGAAATAAATACAACTCTTCCAAATTTTCTCTTTACCATTTTTTTTGTAAAATGTTTAAGTAAATGAAAAGATGAATTTAAATTAACGTTTATTACATTATTCCAATCATCTGAAGACATTCTTAAAAAAATATTATCTCTATTAAGACCTGCATTTAAAACAAGATAGTCTATGTCAAAATCAAAAAGTTCATCTAAATTTGAGTTTTCAATATTCTCTAAATTTAATTCTTTAAACTTAATGAAATCTTGATCAGATTTTATTTTTTTAAGATTTGTGGTTGTTGAGAAAATTTCTTTGCAACCATTATTTTTAAAATAATTACAAATAGAGCTTCCAATAGAACCTGTGCCTCCTGTTACTAATAATTTTCTATCATCAAACATTATTAATATCCTCTATATTGCAAAGTGAGTATTTCTCACCTTTAAAATCCTTTGGTAAAAAATTTAATAAAGTTTTTTTTGGACCAATTTCAATAAAAGTACTTATTTCATCATTTAAAATAGTATTCATAGTTTCGCTCCACATGACTGGAGAGTGTATCTGAAGAGTTAGTTGGTTACTATAATCTTTTTCAGAAATATTTTTATAATTAACAAGATTATGATTTGAAATTAGATCAATATTAATTTTTTTAAATAAATTGTTTTTAATTTTTTCTTTGAATAATTCAGCACTTTCTTTCATTAGATCAGAATGAAATGGAGCTGAGACATTTAATGGTATAAATTTACCTATAGGATTTTGCTCTTTAAACTCGTTGACTTTGTCTTTAAGTCCACAAATAACAACTTGTCTATCAGAATTTAGATTGGCAATATAAACTCCTTCTCCAAATAATTTTTCATCTATCTTTAAATCCTCTTTTTTTAAAATAGCATACATTGAGTATTTATTTGGGTCTGAGACAATTGACATAGAGTCTCCTCGCGATTTTACTACTTCAAGCATTTCCTCAAACTTTAATGTCTCAGCAAAATACAAAGCACAATATTCCCCTAATGAATGGCCTGCCAGTGTTATTTTAGAGAATTTTTTTAGTAAATGATCCTTACAAAGGTCAATAACAATGGAACTAAATACAAAAATCATAGGTTGGCTATATTGTGTTAAATTAAGTAAACTAGTGTTACTTTGGGCCTCTAATAAGTCATATCCAAGTATTTTAGAACTTAAAGAGTATCTTTCTTTTACCCAATCATATTTGTATGCAAAATCAACGCCCATTTCAGAAAATTGCGAGCCTTGACCAGTAAAGAGCAATGAAAGATTTTTATTTGACATAGTTAAATTATATCTATATTCACTCTTTTTACATGAGTAAGATATATGAAACAACAATTATTGTAAAACCTGATCTAGCTAATGATCAACTTAAGAGCCTTAACAGCTCTATAGATCAATTTTTTTCTGAAAATAATATATCTATTGGCTACAAAGAAGATTGGGGTATTAAAAATCTAAAATCTTCAATTCAAAAGTATTCTAAAGGATCATTTAAATTTATGCGATTTAGCTCTTCCTCCGATTTTCCAAAAAAACTAGATAGTTTTTTAAAATTCAATACAGATTGTCTTCGTTTCCTTATAACAAAATCATTTAATGAATTAGAAGAAACAACCCCTCAAGTTAACAAAGAAAGCTAATGAAAAAAAATTTAAATATTTCAAATGAAGAATTGATTAATATTGATTACAAGCATACACATATTCTAAAGAAATTTACTAATGATAATGGAAAAATAATTCCCCAAAGAGTCACTAATATGTCCAGGTCTATCCATGCAAAGATAACTAAGGCCATCAAACAAGCAAGGTTTTTATCATTACTATAATACTATGACCAAAGTCGTTGTTTTAGAAAAATTTAAGAAAAACTGGGAAATCGGGTCGGTTGTTTCAGTAAAAGATGGCTATGCTAGAAACTACTTAATACCAAACGGTAAAGCCAAATTTGCAACTTCACAAAATATTGAAGATATAAAATCTTCTGAGGAGGCTCTTTTAAAAAAAGATGCAAAAAATATGTCTCAAGCAAATGAGACTGCTTTAAAAATTAATGAACTAAAATTCACTAAGGAAATACAGGCTAAAGAAAATGGTGAACTTTATGGTTCATTAAGTGTTTCTGACATTGTAAATTTCCTAAGCGAAAATGCTATTAATGTTGAAAAAAAAGCAGTTAAACTTGGTAACAAAATCAAAACAACCGGTGAATACCAAGTTGACATAGATCTACATCCAGAAGTAAATTGTTCACTTGATATTGAGATTTTATCCCCTAAAACTTCTGCCTAAGACTATCTTTTTTTAAATTTATAAATAACTTACATTTATATGCAAAAGACTTTTGAGAGTTTAAAAGATAATGATATCGAAATAATAGTAATTGCATATTTACTTAAACACCCTGATTTAATAGATACACATTTTGAATATTTAGATAATTCTCTTTTCGCTAACGCAGAAAATTTAAAAATTTATCAAGTGCTTGAGGATTTTCATAAGTCCCAAAAAAATATCTCTATTAATACAATAAAGAATTATATTCCAGATATTCAGTCAAAAACTCATAAAGATCTTTCCCTTCAAATAGATCAAATTGTATTTTCTAAAGATATTTTTTCAAACTATCTTGACACCCTTCAAGAGTTACATTTAAGAAGAGAGCTATTTAAAATTACTCAAAACAAAAATAATGAGTCAACAACATTTGAGACATCAAATAGTGTTAAAGATATTATTTTGGATCTAGAAAAAAAATTATTTGATTTATCTAATTTTAAAAAAGATAATTATGAATTAAGAAACTTTGCATCAGTTACTAAAGCCTCACTTAAATTAGTAGAAAAAGCATTTAAAAAGAAAGGAAAATATTCTGGTATTGTCTCAGGTTTTGGAGATTTAGATAATATGTTAGGAGGATTGCAAAATTCTGACCTTATAATTCTTGCAGGAAGGCCATCAATGGGGAAAACAGCACTTGCTACAAATATAGCTTTTAATGCTGCTAAATTTTTTTCTAAAGATCAGGATGAAGGTTCTGTTGTAATGTTTTCTTTAGAGATGTCTGCTGAACAAATTGGTTTAAGAATTTTAGCTGAACAATCAAGAGTCCCAAGTGATAAACTCCGAAAAGGAGAGCTCAATGAAAAAGAGTCTCTTGAACTTCAAAATACATATCAAGAAATAAATAAATTGAATTTCTTTTTTGATGACAGTCCAAATTTAACTGTTTCAGAATTAAGGTCTAAACTAAGAAGGTATAAAAATAATTTTAATATAAAATTAGTATTAATAGATTATCTTCAATTGATAAAACCTGAGAGCAATAAAGATAGTAGAGTAAATGAATTATCTGAGATAACAAGAAACCTAAAACAATTAGCAAAAGAATTTGATTTACCAGTCATTTCACTTTCTCAACTTTCACGACAAGTTGAAAATCGAGATGATAAAAGACCCCTACTTTCTGATTTGAGAGAGTCTGGAAGTATCGAACAAGATGCGGATGTAGTTATGTTTATATATAGAGAAAGCTATTATTTACAAAGAAACGAGCCAACACGTGGCTCAGATGAGACTCAAGAGTCATACCAAAAAAAGCACGACTCTTGGAAAGATAGAAATGAGGAAGTTTTTAATAAAGCAGAACTAATTGTTGCAAAACAAAGAAATGGCCCCACTGGAAAGATTGAGTTATACTTTGACGATAAATATACCAAATTCTTGGGGATTGAAAAAAATACATCAAATTAATATCTTATATGAAATTTATTGAAAATATTGGAAAACTTGTAATTAATACATTCTCTAATTTAGGGAAATTTATTTTATTTATAATATTTTTTTTTAAACACTTTTTTAAACCAAAGTTTTATTTAAAAAATAATATTTTTTACTTTTTTAATATATTTATTTCATCAATACCAATTATAGCACTAACCGGTATTTTTTCTGGAATGGTACTTGCTTTACAATCTTATACAGGTTTCTCTAGGTTTTCTGCTGAGTCAGCTATTCCTAACATTGTCGTTTTGACATTAACGAGAGAATTAGGACCTGTATTGACAGGACTTATGATCTCTGCAAGAGTTGGTTCCTCCATTGCTGCAGAAATAGCAACAATGAGGGTTACAGAACAAATAGATGCACTCAAGACACTTAATACAAATTATTATAATTATCTTGTAACACCTCGTGTGCTTTCTTTAACATTAGCTTTGCCAATATTTGTAACTCTTGTAGATTTTATTGGAGTTATGGGTGGGTACATAGTTTCAGTGCATAGACTTGGATTTAATGATAACTTATACCTATTAAATACAATAAATTTTTTAAGCTTAGGTGATTATCTATCAGGAATTTTTAAAGCATTTGCATTTGGTTTTATTATATCAATTGTGAGTTGCTATTGTGGTTTATTTTCAGATAAAGGTGCATTTGGTGTTGGATCAGCTACAACAAACGCAGTTGTTATTTCATCGATTCTTATTTTGTCCTCAAATTATTTTCTCACGGAATTATTTTTTTAATGAAAATAGAGGTTAAAAATTTAAAAAAAAAATTTAATGAAAATTTTGTTTTAAAAGACATAAGTCTTACTATTGAAAAAAATAAATCTACAATAATTTTAGGTCAATCCGGTTGCGGGAAATCCGTGTTGATAAAAACTATTTATCAATTATTTAATTTTGATAGTGGCTCTATTTTATATGACAATAAGTCTGAAGTTGATATTGATAAATTTAGTATGTTATTTCAGTATGGAGCTCTATTTGATAGCTTAAAAATATCTGAAAATGTTGCATTCACAGATTTTATAAATAACAAAAAGAATTATAGTAAAAAAGTTTTATCGTTGATGAATGATGTTGGTTTAGATAGGTCTATTTACGATAAATATCCCTCAGAGTTATCTGGAGGTATGAAAAAAAGGGCAGCATTAGCAAGAGCTCTATACAAAAATCCAAAAGTTATTTTTTTAGATGAGCCAACAACAGGCCTAGATCCAATAAATAGTGATAAAATTAATGAATTGATTTTAAAAGTAATAATTAAAAGAAAAATTACTGCTGTAAGCATAACTCACGATATTAAAAGTGCTATTAAAACTGGTGATTATTATTATTTTATTGATAATGGGATTATTAGAGATAGTGGTGATTGTAAAAAAATTCTAAAGACAAAAAATAAATTTTTTAAATCCTTTATTACAGGTGCCAAGTACTGATTAAAATGAGCTTATCAAATTTAAATTTTTTTGACTTTTTCTATCTAATTCTTTTAATTTTATTTGCAATATTTTTTGGCATTAAAGGGGCAACCAAATCGATTAGTTATAGTTTAAAGATAATTTTATCCATATCTTTACCTTTTATATTTTATAAACGAGTACTAAATTTTTCTCTTGAAAAATTAAATATAGAATATTTATTTACTTTACAAAATAAAAACTCAATTTTTTTGGAAATAATTTCTTTCATAATTCTATTTTTAACAACATACGTTATTTTTTCTATTTTAGAAAAAGCTTTAAACTTAAAATCACCCTCTCAATTTGAATTTAAAATTTTAGATATAATAATTGGTTCTATTTATGGAGTAGTTTTATTTTCAGTTCTATTTTATTTTTCTTACATTGCTATTTTAAAAAACTATATTGACGAAAAAAATAGAATCATGAAATTAAATATTTTAATATATGAAAACCTTATGTATAAAGACTCTAAGGTTGAAGAAAAGAATAAAATAGACTCCTCTAATAAAGAAAAAAAAAATGATAAAGATGAACTCTACTAAAATTAGAGAAGAGTGTGGTGTTTTTGGTATTTCAAATATTAATGATGCATCTGCTTTGACAGCTTTAGGTTTACACGCGCTACAACATAGAGGGCAAGAGGGATGTGGAATAGTTTCTTATGATGGTAGAAATTATTATTCTGAAAAAAGATTTGGACTTGTTGGAGATAATTTTAATAATGAAGAAACAATTAAAAAATTACCAGGTTCCTTTGCTATTGGACATAATAGATATAGCACAACAGGAGGTAAAATTTTAAGAAATGTTCAACCTTTTTTTGCTGATACTAATGCAGGTGGTATAGGTGTTTCCCATAATGGTAACTTTACAAATGCTATTACATTAAGAAAAAAATTAGTTGAAGAAGGTGCTATTTTTTACACAACCTCAGACTCAGAAACAATTGTTCAATTAATAGCAAGATCAAAAAAAGAAAAAAATATTGATAAAATTATTGAAGCTATTTCGCAAATACAAGGCGGCTATGCATTAGTAATGCTCACAAAGGACGTTCTTATAGGGGCCAGAGATATATATGGTATTAGACCATTGGTAATAGGTAAAATAAATAATTCATACGTCTTAGCATCTGAAACTTGTGCGCTTGATATTATTGGAGCAGAATTTGTTAGAGAGGTTGAAAACGGTGAAATTGTTTATATTGAAGAGAATGAATTATACAGTCTCAAACCATTTGGTAAGCATGTACCTCGACCTTGTGTTTTTGAATATATTTATTTTGCTAGACCAGATAGTGTTTTAAGAGGAAAAACAGCATATGAATACAGAAAGAATTTAGGAAGGGAGTTAGCAAAAGAAGATGAAGTGGATGCAGAGTTAGTTGTTCCCGTCCCAGACTCAGGAAATGCCGCTGCGATAGGATATAGTCAAGAAAAGAAAATAAATTTTGATCTAGGTTTAATTAGAAATCATTATGTTGGCAGAACCTTCATAGAGCCTGGACAACAAATCAGAAGTTTAGGTGTTAAATTAAAATTAAATGCCAATAAGAGTTCAATAGAAAATAAAAAAATTATATTAGTGGATGACTCTTTAGTCCGAGGTACAACCTCACATAAAATTGTTAAAATGTTATATGATGCAGGAGCTAAAGAAGTTCATTTAAGAATAGCTTGTCCTGAAATAAAATTTCCAGATTTTTATGGAGTTGATATGCCCACTAAAAAAGAATTATTAGCAGCAAATAAAAGCATTCAAGAAATATGTAATTATGTAAAAGCAAAAAGTTTAAAATTTTTATCTTTAGATGGGCTTTACATAGCTCTGGGTTTTTTGAAAAGAGACAAAAATAGACCTCAATTGACAGATCACTATTTCACTGGTGATTATCCAATCAAATTAATTGATCAGTTAGGTGATAATAAAATTACTCAACTATCTTTACTAAGTTCTGGTTCAAATATTTAATTGTCAAATAATCAAATTTTAATTGTTTTGAACGGTAAAAATAAGGATATTTTAAATGTTAATTCAAACAAAATTATCTTAGCAAAAGAAAAATTACTTAATATTTATGAAGATCATACACTTCTGCAGACTAATTTTGAGTCGTTAGAGGATTTTATTAAAGCGGAAGCGATAATAAAGAGTCAATTTCCAAAAATAGACGAGTTAATCGTAATTAATAAGGACATCGACTTAAATATGATCTCTTATCAATATGACTACAATCATATTAAACAAAATTACCAAATATTAATAAACATAATTTATTTTATTAATTTATTAGTGCCATTGTTCAATCAAAAGTTTTGTTTTGTTTTATCACTCGAAAAGGATAATCATTACAAGGTTCACTTAAATAATTTTAAAATATCGTTAATAAATTATTTAAATTCCTTAAAAAAAGACTTAGTAAAATCTAATGATATTATTATTAAAAAATTAGATTAAAATTTATTCCCTTAAGCTTTAATTCTCTTATTAAAATTTTAGATAAAAATGTTTTAATATGTGGTTTGATGTTTTTTTTTGAAAAATTACATGAAATTTTAAAATAATTTTTTTGATTTACAGTAAAAGCAGTAATAAAATAAATTTTAAATTCTTTAGAATTTTTTTGTATTTTCCCTAGCTCTAAATTTACAGATTTAATTATCTTATTTAGATAAGAGGTTTTGAAAAAAAACTTATTATTTAATTGATCACTTATAATTTGAAGTATTTTTGATTTAGATGAGTATAAAGCAGATATAAAGTATATATTTAAAGAAGAATAATAATTATGATTTGAAGATAAATATTTAAAAAACTTTTGTTTATAGATTGTTTTATTTTCAATTAAGTCAATTTTATTAACCAATACTAAAAATGGCTTATTTCTCTTAGATAAGGAACCAATAAGTGATAAATCTAACCTTGACTCAGAATTAGCATCTAATAACAATACTATTAATGATGATCTTTTAATAAAATATTCTGATTGATCTAATGACTGTTTTTCAAAATCAAGATTTTTTCTATTAGACCTACTTCTAATAAAACCAGCTGTATCGATAAATTCTATTATCTGATTATTATATTTAATATCCCAATTAACAGAGTCACGGGTTGTATGGAGATTAGGTGATATCTTAGATAAAGGTATATTCATTATTTTATTAAAGAGTGTTGATTTTCCTGTATTTTCTTTACCAAAAATAGTCACTATTTTTTTATTTGAGTAATTATCATTTAATTTTTGATTTTTATTATAGTTAGATAAAAATCTTTTTAATTTTGCAAAGTTATCAGATTTATCTACAAAAACTTGATTGAATAAATTTGAAATGTAATTTTTTTCGTTAATTTTTTTAAAAGAGAAAAGTAAAAGATTAAATTTTCTAGAGTGTAAATTTTTACAAATTTTTAAATCTTCATTTGTAAAAGAAGAGGTTAAATATATAAAATTGATATTATTTAAATTAAGTTCTAAAATTTTTTTTAATAAAATATTGAAATCATTAACTTTATTGAAACCTGGAGTATCATATATAGTGTACTCAAAGCTTTCTGACAGTACGTATTTTCTTATTATATCAATTGTTGTATTAGGTTTAGGATTAGATATAGTTTTATGAGTTTTAGATAAAAGATTAAAGAGGTAAGATTTTCCCTCATTAACTTTACCTATTATAAAATAATTATTCACTTAATTTAAAAAGGTTTTTGTTGTCTTTTATATATATATTTTGGCCTTGGGAATGAATTTCTAAATTAGTAGTGAATTTATTTTCATAAAAAAAATCATTATTTTTTTTAGATAGATTTATAAACTTAATTCCTTTTTTTGAAATTAAAAAAATATTTTTATTGATATTAAAAATTAATAATGGTGAGACACTGTTATGATTATTTGAGTATATAATCTCTCCTTTATCAGATAATATTAAAATTTTATCTAAAGTAAGAACTATCAAATAACCATCATTAGAAAATAAATAATTTAAAATATTATTGTTTAAATCTACTTCCCATAATATTTGAGAGGATACTGGATTATAAGATGCTATCTTGCCAGATTTATCTATAAAGTATAAATAATCGTTATAATTAAAAGGTGTATCTACAAGCTCCTTAAATAAACCTAATGATGTGAGAATATTTAAATCCTGCAGTAAATAATTGTCAATATAATTGTAATTATTTTTATTAAATGCCAACAAAGTACCAGAGTTAAAAAGGTAATATAAATTTTCTTTATCTTGATAAGTATTTGATTTTATTGATATGCCATGATTTGAGTTAATGCTATCTTTTTTTGAGATGGAATTTTTGTCTAAATTTATTTGAAAAATTTCTTCAAAAACACTGAAAATTATTAAATTTTCGTTTAATACGATTGGAATGGTATTTGTAAAAATATCAAAGTTAAATATCTCAATTATATTTTGATCTTCAATAACTAATAGACGGGATCTATTTGTTAAAATATGAATTTTATTTTTGTAATCAAAAATATGAAGAAGTTTTTCATCTTTTTTTAGTTTTAAATTTATTTCAAAATTACTCTGTCTATCCTCTTGAATTATATAAATAGATTTATTTTTACTTAAAATTATTTTGTCATTTGTAACACAAATAATAGAGTCTTTATTAGTATCAATAATTTTGTCTATTTTTAATGTATTAATATTTAGTAAGGAATTTATGGAGGAAGGAAAAATAATATTTCCAAATTCAATTTCTAAGTTGTTTATATCATTTTTAGGGTTTGAAAATATTTCAGATACTTCATTTTTAGGTATATAGTCTTGGTCAACTGTTCCTAAATATTGACCGCATGAAGATAAAGCTATTAGAAAAATTAAAAGTTTAATTATTTTCATTAGATAATCTGTTAATAGCTTTGATAAAAAAATTATTTAAATTTTCTATTTCAGACTCATTAAATTCGAAATTATTAATATCTAAATTGTAGAGATATATTTTAGCAATTTCATTAAAAGTAAAATTTTCATCCAAAGATAATGATTTTATCAATTCTTTATCTAAATCAAATAAAGCTTTTTTTAATAATATAATATCCTTATCAATTTTTTCATATCGATCCAAATTTTTAATTGAAGCTAATTTTAAATCACTAAAAAATGAAATTTTTGGGTTATCTAATTCAGATAAATATTGCAATTTCTCTTCGAGATTTGAATTTTGTTCATTATAAAGTTCAGCCAAGAAAATATCGAATAATTTTTCATCTTCTTTACTATTATTTTGAAATATAAAGAAGAGGGAAATAACTAATATAATGGATATAGTTCCAATTAATAATAAATTTCTTTTTGTTATTAATTTTTCCATTTTATAGAGCATCCCATACTTGGATATTGATG
>MDSZ01253114.1_pt1 | contig 11029 bp, 7 predicted proteins | sample 811201 | NCBI WGS metagenome assembly MDSZ01 (sample SAMN05326647, study PRJNA326480) | marine metagenome | isolation source: seawater | place: Indian Ocean: North | collected 2010 | reverse complement strand
TTTAGGTGGTGAAACAAAGTATGGCATCACTAAAAGGTTTTATCCAGATGTTGATATTAAAAATCTAACAATCGAACAAGCTAAAGAAATCTATAAAAAAGATTATTGGGATAAAAATCGTGTTGAATCCTTACCACAGAATTTATGGCATATCTATTTTGATATGTGTGTAAATATGGGTAAGAGAACAGCAGTAAAAGTATTACAAAGAGCTGCTGTCAATAAAGGAAGAAACATCGATGTCGATGGTGGTTTAGGACCAATGACAATCGGAGCACTTAAAGGTGTTGAACTCGATAGAGTTAGAGCATTTAGAGTGAAGTATTATGTAGATTTAATAACAGCTAGACCAGAACAAGAAAAGTTTTTCTTAGGTTGGTTTAGACGAGCAACAGAAGTATAAATTAGGAGAAAAAAATGGCAACAAGTAATGAATTATATGAACAGATAGAAGCAGCATTTAATGACTTTAAAGAAAATCACTCAGTATTTTCAGAAAAAGGTAATAAGGCAGCTGGTGGTAGAGCTAGAAAATCTATCGGTGAAATTAAAAAGTTAGTCACAAGTTACAGAAAAGCATCTGTTTCTGAATCAAAATCTTAGGAGATAAAAATGTCAGAAGAAAAAACACAACAGGCAAAAACAGAAACTCAACCAAAGTTTCCGAGTGAAATAATTGATTTGCCAAGTGGTGGAAAATTATATGGAAAAGATTCACCACTTTATGATGGAAAAATAGAAATTAAATATATGACGGCTAAAGAAGAAGATATTCTTACATCGGCTAATTTAATTAAAAAAGGTGCTGTATTAGAAAAGTTAATGGATTCATTAATTATGACACCAGGTGTTAAATCAGATGATTTAATATTAGGTGATAAAAATGCAATAATGATAGCTGTTCGAATACTAGCATACGGACCAGAATATACTTGTGAAGTTACACATCCACGAACTGAAGAACAAAGAGAACATACTTTTAATTTAGCTGATTGTGCATTTAAAGATTTACCTAAAGATGTTAATTATTCTTCGAATGAATTTGAATTTGAATTACCTGTTTCTAAAGCAAAAATAAAATGGAAATTATTATCAGGTATAGATGATGAGAGAATAAATAGTGAATTAGAAGCTAAAAAGAAATTAGGTTCTTTACAATCATCTGCTATAACAACAAGACTGAAACACATTATATCAGAATGGAATGGTGAAACTGATAAATCAAGTTTAAGTCAGCATGTTGAAAATATGTTAGCAAAAGATTCTTTGGCATTAAGAAATGAAATTCAAAGAGTTTCACCAGATATTAATATGTCACAAGAAGTAGAATTTGAAGGAGACACGGTCTCAGTGGACATTCCACTGACCGTTAGCTTTTTTTGGCCTGACTCCTAAAGATAAGCCTTATATTCATAAGTCTATATTTAATCTTGTTTATTATGGAAAAGGATTCAATTTTTCAGAAGTTTATGATATGCCAGTTTATTTAAGGAATTGGTACATAAATGAACTTCAAACTACAATGAAAAAAGAATCTGATGAAATAAAAAAACAAACCAAAAAAGGTAACATGCCTGTACAAAGAAGATAGTATAATTTTCTTGTTTTTATATATTTATAATAGAACAGAAATGGTTCCAGCTTAAATCTTAAAACGAGTATTATAGATGCCATCTAAAAAAGCAATCGATGAACAAAATCAAGGACTTGATGAACAACGAGACCTCATGGAAGAAATTAGTGGTCTTCTTGAGGCAGCAGTTGGTTCTGCAGATGACCTTGGTAAATCTCTCGGTGGTGTTGCTAATTTATTCAGACAGATAGCAAATGATTCTGATGAAGTAGATAAAAAAGTAAAGAAAACCGATAAAACTCTCAAAGAAAAATTTACTGCAGGATTAAAAAAAGCTCAAGCTGAAACTAATAAATTAGGTAAAAGTTTAATGAATGCTGCTAAATCAGTAGCTGACACTATGACGAGTGCATTAGGAGAAATTGGTGGTATTCTGTCCTCTGCATTGTCTTTAAGTATTGTTGGTACTTTGACTGGAATACTTGGTATGGCAATATCTAAGTTTGATTTTGCTTTCAAAGGAGTTGTTAAAGAACTTGGTATAGGATTCAATGCAGTAGGTTCTCAAGTTAATAAAACATTTGAAAATATGAGACAATCAGTTGTTTATATGGGTCTCGAATTTAAAGATGTTATAGATGGTACTCGACAACTTTCAGATAATTTCGGTTTCGCAGTTTCAGAAGCTCAACAACTATCCTTACATATAGCCGATGGTGCTAAAGCTTTAGGTGTACAAACTAATACAATGGCCACATTAGTTGGTCAATTTTCATTAATTGGAGATATGACAAAAGAACAAGCTCACAATCTTTCAGAGCATGTCGGAATATTAGCTGCACAACACGATGTAGCTCCTCAAGCAGTTCTACAAGATATGGCACAATCTACAGAAGATATGGCATTATTTTCAAAGGGAGGAGTGAAAAATTTTGCAAAGACAGCAATAGAAGCAAGAAAATTAGGTATGAGTGTTAAAGATGTTTCTAATTCATTGAAAGGAATGTTGAATTTTGAAGACTCTTTAAATAAAGAATTACAAGCTTCTGTAATGTTAGGTAAAAACATTAATTTAAATGAAGCAAGAAGATTATCTTTTGCAGGTGACACTGCAGGGGCATTTCAAGCAATAGCTAATGAATTAGGTGATGTTGATTTAGGTTCATTAGACCCATTAACTTTACAATCAGTTGCAGATGCAGCAGGTATGTCAACAGAAAACTTATTAAAAATGTCAAAAGGTGCAGAAGGAATGGGTGGTGTTGATATGGGTGAAGAAGCAATGACTGCACAAGAAAGAGCAGCATTAAAAGCAAGAGATACATTGTCAAAAATGGAACAAGTTTTAGCAGATGCAGAAAATATGGCAATCGAAGTGGCTAATGCTTTCGGTGGACCTATAGTTAAAGCTTTACAAGATTTTATGGCAAAATTACAAGAATTTATTCCTACATTGAGAGAATGGGGTGAGATATTTAATGATTGGGTAGAAAAATTAAAAGGTATGACTTGGGAAGAAATTGGTGCAGAAATAGGTAGAATACTTAGTAAAGGTATAATGTATGGTATAGATGAATATGCTCCAGCCATCGGAAAAATGTTAAAAGGTTTTGGTGAGACGACATTTGGTGGTTTTTTAAAGACTCTCGGATTGTTAGTTTCAGCTGGTGGAATTGGTCCACTTGCAATGTTGGCAAAAGGTATAAATAAATTATTTATTAAACCAATAAAATCGTTAACTAAAATGTTTATGAAACCCATAAAAATATTAGCTGGTTGGAATTTAAAATTTGATGAGACAGCAAAACGATGGAGAAAAGTAAATGGGCAATTTGCTAAAGCACCAAAATTATTAAAAGTATTTGACAAAATGTCAAAAGTGTTTGGTAAAATTGGTAAGTTTTTTAAGATGGTGTTTAAACCTATTAAAGCAGTAGGAAAATTTTTAGGAAAATTCTTCTCAGTTTTTGGAAAGTTAGGAAAAGGGATTCCAATATTAGGTCAAATACTAACTCTTGTAGATGGTTTATTTGGTGGTTTCAAAAGATTAAAAGAAGGAGCAGGTGTATTTGAAAATGTATTTAGATTCATTGGTGGTTTTGTTGAAGGTGTAATTGATGGTATTATAAAAGCATTAACAGGAATAATTGACTGGTTTTTCGGAACCGATTTAACAGCTGCATATGATAAATTTAAAGCAAGTTTTCTTAGTTTCTTTAGTAATTTAGGTACAAATGTTAAAGCAGCTTTTGTAAAAGCAAAAGACGCAATTGTTAACACATTTGGAAATATTAAAGATTCAGTTGTTGAGAAATTTACAGGGATAAAAGACGGTATAGCAAAAAAGTTTACAGCTGTAAAAGACGCTATATCAGAAAAGTGGGGGAATGCAACAACATGGTTAGGTGAACAAAAAGATAAAATAGTTGCAGCCTTTTCTAATGTGGGTGAGAAAATTGGAAATGCATTCGGTTCGGTTTATGATGGTATATCTACTGGTTGGGGAACTGCAACAACTTGGGTAGGTGAGCAAAAAGATAAAATAGTTGGATTCTTTTCTAACATAGGTACTTCAATAGGTGATGCATTTGGAGGTATTTATGATACGGTTTCTGCAGGTTGGGGTACAACAACAGAATGGTTGAGTGGTAAAAAAGATGATATAGTTACTGCATTCTCTGGTGTTAAAGATTCAATAGTTGCTAAATTTACAGGATTGAAAGATGCTATTGGTAAAAAGATTGAAATAGGAAAAAACTTTTTTAAAGATATGTTTAAAACTGCAATCGAAGGGGCAAAATCAATACCTGGAGCAATTGCAGATGTTTTTCTTGGTTTAGGTAAAAAAGTTAAAGACAATGTTTCTGCTGCTTTTGATGGTATTGGAACATTTTTCTCAGACATCGGAAAAAGTATTACTGGTATGTTTCCTAGTATTGATTTTGGTGCAATAGCTCAAGATATGGTTTCAGGAGCTACTACAGCTATGAATAAAATAAAAGGGTTGTTTACTTACCCAATTAATAAATTAATTGATGTATTCAATTCTTTAAAAAATTCAATTTCAAATAGAACACTATTTAGTAGAAAAGTACTATTAGAAAAAGCTGAATTAATAGGACCAGGTGATTGGGGACATGGTATAACTGGAGATATACCTTGGGAAGATATTGCAATACCAGCTATTAAAACACCAAGTTTAGGTGCTGATTTTGAAAAACTACATATGGGTGGTAAAATTAAAGAAGATGGTTTAGTTGAAGCTAAAAAAGGTGAGGTTTATGCAGGTGCAGGAGATGCGGCATTCAAACCGATAGCAGATGAAATACATAGTTTAAAATCAGATATAGCAGAAACTAATAGATTGTTGGCAAGAATAATAACAGATGGTATTCCAGTGGTGAGAGGAGTATAAAATGGCAGGCCTAAAGGGTTTAGAAAATATATTTACAGAGTTTAGAACAGAAGTTGACAACCAAACAACAACAGGTGCAAGCTATATAGATGATATACATGCAAAAGGATTTAAAGTAAATACAAATAGTACAGACTTTTTAGGTATTGAGGGTTCAACATATACTAATCCAAGTGAATTTGGATACGATGGACACATTGTTAATGCTATTGAAGATTTACACGGATTTGGTTTTGTACCTGGTTTACAAGCAGGTGATGATACATTATTTGTAGGACAATTGGGACCAAATTATAATAATCCTGGACCAAATTTAGGTATTTACTATACTGATGATTACGAAAATGGACCTACACCTGATTTTATACAATTTACAAAAAATAGACAGGCTGGTGATTTGTCAGAATTTTTAGGTGTTGATGACGATTCAGATACATATCAAAATCCAATAGATGATTTACAAATTCAATTAACAAGTGATTGGTGGCAAGATTCTTTTGGTCATCAATTTACTCCAAATAGAAAACATCTTGACACCTCAGAGTTTTTAGGGTTAGATGAAGATGGAAATACATATGTGAATCCAGGTATAAATCTTGGTATACATTATTATGACACTTATAATGACCCTGGTATAGGAGTAGATGTAATAAGAAATATAGATGCTGTAGGATTTAAAAAATTAAAAAAACATAAAGATACATCAGATTTTACTATGGTTGGTGAAACTAATTCTATTGAACCAATTAAAGATACAACTTTATTCAGAAGATTTGGTGACAAACCATTTGATTTTGGTATGGAACAAAAGAAAAAATATTTACCAAAAGGTGGTAAATTACCTAAGAAAGGTGATATAGACCCTGATGTTGTTTCATTGATTCAACAAGGTGGAATTAGAAGTGTTGGTTCTACAGGTGTACTTCAATCATCTGAAGTTAGTGGGATAACTTTAGAAGATATATGGAACTCACATATAGATGATTTAATAGATTGGGAAAATGTTAAAGGAAAAACTGATGGTCGTTTAGATATGAGATACGATAATGGTATGTTTTCTGCAAATAGTTTTTTACCATTTGCTTTTAGTAGAAATGGTATAACACACGAACCATATGTTATACGAGGTATAGGTGATAGTAAAAATATAGTTTCACAACACTTGAATGATTTAGAAAGAGTTGGTAAATATTTCTTATCACCAGATGGTATAAAATTTATAGCAGCTCAAAATGCAATGGGATTGTTAGCATATTTTCACAGAAGAAGTGTTACACATGGTAAAGATGACCAATATGGATTCTTTGGTTCAGCTGCTGGATTACAACAATTTCAATACACATATAATCCATTGTCAGCATTTTCTACAACGGTACCATTTGTAAAATTTAGATTTAATAGGTCTTTACTTTTTGATGAACAAAAATATACTGATAAAGAACCAGCAAAACTTTTTGGTATAACTATTCCAGACATTACACCTAACAAAAATGTAAAAGTAGATGGTATAGATAATCAATCACCAGAGTTAACAACTTTAGGTGGTTCTATTTTAAAGAATGCAAATACTTCAATTGATGGTACAACGGTTAATGAACAAGACATAACTGGTGATGTTTATACTTTATCACCTATTGCAACAGAAGAAGAGATTTTAACAGAAACCAGAAGTACAAATAAAGATAAACTTGATTCAATTGAAGATGGATATCCTTTTTATTTTAAAGATATGCGAAATGATAAAATATTAATGTTTAGAGGATATGTAAAAGACATATCTGAAAATATAGCTCCCTCATATCAATCTGAACAATACATTGGAAGGAGTGAACCTGTTTACTCATATACATCTACTCAAAGAACTTTAAATCTTTCTTTAGATTTATTTGGTAACAACAGAGATGAATTTAGAAAGATATATCAAAAATTAGATTATTTAACAGGTATGTGTTATCCTGAATATTTTAATGATTCATCAAATAGTGGATATACTTTGACACGACCTAAACCACCATTAGTTAGAATGAGATTAGCAGAGTTATTTGGTGGAGGGTCAAAGGCACAAGCAGACAATCCACAAATGAAATATGGTGTATTAGGTTATTTAAATGCATTAAATTATACTTATAATGAAGAGGGTGTTTGGCATAACTTTGATGAAGAAAGTAGAGCACCAATGTTTATTACAGCAACTATAGGATTTACGGTGATTCACGATGAAACACCAAATATTAATACACGATTTTATGGTGTAGATTATGGTAAGGTAGGTGTAGAATAAAATGAGTAGATATAAAAATTCAAGAATAAAAGTAGAAAATAATAAATCTTATTACAAAACAACTATTTTTGATAAGATACCAAAATCAGATAGTGATATTTATGTTATAACACAATTCGGAGATAGATTAGATTTATTAGCTCATCAATTTTATGGTGATACGAGTTTATGGTGGTATATAGCTCGAGCTAATGATTTAAATACTATGATTGTTCCAGAAAATATTCAATTGAGGATTCCAGGTAGTACACAATACGCAAAAGGTAAATAAATGGGAATAGCCAGTAAAATTTTTGATGATAGTGAATCATTATCACCTGATGTAAAGAAAAGACTCGAAGAGATGAAAGAAACTGCAGGTGGTGTCTTTGATTCTATCAGTGCAGAAGATGCATCTTTAAATAAAGACCTTCATAATTTTGGTGGCCAAGGATACTTATCTGGCAAAGTTCCTTTTGCTAGAATGTGGACTGCAGTCAGAGTTACAAGACCAACAGATGAAACAGAAGAAATAACGGTTGATGAAAATTTATCTCCTTCAAACTTTGATTTTGAAAATTTTTCATATGAATTTCCAAAATCTACTTCACCTACTGCTGAAGATGTTAAAATAACTGGAACTAAGTTAGAAAAGTTCCCTACTGATGGTTTTAAAGTTTATACTCTTGGTATGCATAATACTCAAGAAAGACAAGTTTTTGCTCCTCAACAAGATGATTCAGATATTACAATACTGGGTAAAACAATTTTACCTTCTCAACGAACAAGTTATACAGATAGTGCATATATGTCACCCGAAGGTACAGCTGGTGAGAGAAAAAATTTAAGACCACCAGCTGGTATAACAAGTATAAGTTCAACTACACAGAATGCTGCTGGACCAGTTGCTGGTATTTTAAAAACTACTATTAATTTTACCGTATATGATTTTGAAGAATTTGATATGATATATAGTAAATATTTTATGAGACCTGCAGCAAGAGTTTTTATAGATTTTGGGTGGACAGATGTAGAAGGTTTTCAACTTTATGACCCTCAAGAATATATAAAAGACCCACAAAATTTTAATGAGTTGATATATGGTGAAAATGGACAATTACAACAATCAAAATATGGTATGCAATTTATTCAAGGCCAGGTAGTAAACTTTGAATCTTCGTTAGATTCTGCAACAGGTGCTTTTAAATGTGTTATTTCTGTAACATCAAAAAATATGCAACTTTTTGATGTAGATATGAACGATGATTTGATTGGTAATGTTAAAGAAAATATGTTAGCTAATATTGAATATAGAATTTTACAACTTGCAGAAAATGCGTTATTTCCTAATAATAAAGATACATTAGAGTCTTCAAATTATTCTGATGATGAAGTAAAAGAGTGGAATCAGACAGCAAATATATTTGCTGCAGAAATGTTGAGTAGTAAAACAAATAATGTACCCACTCAATTGAATGTTGAATTAGGGATATTTTGGAAAGGTTCATTTGTTAAAGATAAAGGTGATGAAAAGAAAAAAGTACCTCAGACTGGAGAAGATGCATTATATTTGTCTTATGGATTCATTGAAGATGTTATTTTTAATGCAGAGTTAGGTAAATACTCAAGTGTTGCAAATCAATTTGTGGATACAGAAGCAATTGAATTTGACTCAAGTAATAGTACCACTATGTGGAACCAAGATTTATATGACAGACAAAAATTTTTAAAACAGAATACACAATTACCATTTTTATTTCCAGATAATTGGGATGATACATACAATACAAGAAAAGGTAAAGCTGTAAAAAATTTAACAAAAGAATTAAAGGCAGCTGGTAGAATACCTATCAGAGAAGTGTTTATAAAATTATCAGTTATTAAGCAAGCAATTAAATCAGCTGATTCAATGTCAGAAGTATTTAATTATATATTTAAAAAAATGGGTGAATCTACTGGTTATGGTTGGGATTGGGGTTTGAATACAACTACTGCTAATGCAACTACTTTAGGTATTGTTGATAGAAATTTTCTTCCTAGAAAAGTAGAGGGGGACGAAGTTGAACCAGATAGTTTTTTTGACGATATGTTTGTGTTTGAACCTTTTTCAGAAAATAGTTTAATTAAGAATATGACATTTTCATTATCACAGGGAGATGGTAGTGCAATATCTTCAAAATTAGCACTACAAAGTTTAGGAGAAGCTGGAAGAAATATATTCCCAACATCACAAATAATTGATGTTGCTCAAACACAGATGGTGTTAGAAGATTTACAAGATGATGGTACCTATAAATCTATTTATAATGTAGAATTTTTTCCACCTGCAGATGCTTTATCAGATTTAGAAAAGATTTTTACAAGTTTAGAATCTACTGAACCTGAAATTGCAGACCCTACTTATTTAAGTGCTCAAAATGTTTATGGTGGAGAAGATACTAAATTTTCTGTTATCCCTGCAAGTTCAGATGCTTATATTAATAAATCAAAAGAATTACAGACAAAGAAAGGTGATAGAGGAGACTTAGAACCTTCAGCAGTTCCAACTAAAGCATTTAGAGAAAACAAAGCAACTTTAGAAAATTCAGACTTTGAATTTAGTGATAATGCATATGATTTTTATACAAAGAAATATTTTATGTTTAGTGTAAGGACCAGGCCGACAATACTACCAATGAAATTATCATTAACACTGCATGGATTTACAGGCCTTCAACCAAGTAATAAATTTAGAATAAATCATATACCTACACGATATATGAATTTTGTATTTTTTCAAGTGATGAGAATTGCATATACAACATCACCAGGTAAATTTGATACTGCAGTAGAATGTGTTATGAGAATGAGAGATGATGTAAAAGAGAAATTACCCATAAATACAAATGTAGTAAATGTTTTAAATCCTTACATGCTAAAAAATTCACATAAACTTGATGAATCAGAAAAAATATTACCATTTTTAAGTTATATGATACCTAATCTTGGTATTATGGAACAAATCAATAAAACAATTGAAAGTGATTCAAGTAACAACAATATTGATTATGCTTATACTATGAAAACACTACCTACTGGTAAAGGAAACTCTAATTATCTTAAAAAACAAATAGAAAGTGCTTTTGTAATTAATTCAGAAGAGGATAAAGATAGTTCTGGATTTACAGAATTTGAAGAAAAATTAAATTCATTGACAGCATCCAATATAGAAATAAAAGTAGATGAGATAGAAGAAGTATCAACTTTTAGTATTAGATATAATTTCAAATCTGATACTGAATATATTTGTTTGATTAGTGGTAAAAAGTTTCTTATATTAGAAATGGGAGCTAGTACTTCAAAAGTTCCAGAATATTTTGAATTGATAAATGGTCAATTTGAAAAGAAAGAAGCAGAAGAAGCATAAAAAAAAGCTTGTTTTTTAATTAAAAAGTTCGTAAATTAAATACATAATGTATACGGTTATACCAATATTTAAAGACCCTAACTTACATCCATTACACAAAAACAATGGATTATCAGCTTTATGGTGTCAACCAGAATCTGCAGAAGAACCATTCTTTATAATAGAAAAACACCCTGATTCAGATAAATTTATGGAAGATTATAAGTGGTTAGATAAAGAATTAATTCAAACACCTGATAAGAAACTATTGAATCATTTCTATGAATTTAAAGATGTTGTGGATAAAAACTTCATTTGGTGGAATGAAACAGGTAAACCATTTGAAAAAAATATATCCAATAATGCAATAGATTTCCTGAGTAATAAGTACTACAA
>MDSZ01125166.1_pt1 | contig 11029 bp, 8 predicted proteins | sample 811201 | NCBI WGS metagenome assembly MDSZ01 (sample SAMN05326647, study PRJNA326480) | marine metagenome | isolation source: seawater | place: Indian Ocean: North | collected 2010 | reverse complement strand
TGATATATCCGAAAACGATGCCTTAAGAACAATTTACTCTGAGCTTTTCAAAGTATCAAAAATAGACGGCATATTCATGAATTTGCCAATTCAAACTTCACCCGAATTAGACCAAATGATGTTATGGTTTGAAGATGGTTTATTAGATGGTATCAATATAACAAAACCTTGGCAAGTTGATATTTTAGATAAAATTTCTATTAAAGATTCCTCTGCAGATATTATGGGTGCTGCTAATTGTATAACATATACTAAAGATGGTTTGAAGGCATATAATACACAGATAGAGGGATTAAAGCGATCATTAGAACCATTTTCATTAAAACGAATAAAACGTGTTTATATCGATGGGACAGAAAGAATCGCAAAAGCAGTTGTAGAGGTTTTAAAAGATAAAGTGGAAACCATAGTTATCCGTGATGAATTATTCTCTTCAGGTAATGATCTAGTAGACCATTATGACACTTTAATGTCGTCTGTTGACTCATATAGTGACAATTATGATTTAATAGTTAATTGTAATAAACCTGTAAAAGGATTTGAAAATGTAGTAATGCTACCAAGAACCATTTTGGAAAATGCAAAACTTATTTTTGATCCCATGTCAAAATTAAATATTAAATCCCCTCTTAAAAAATTTGCAGAGAAAAAATCAATAAGATACATTGGAGGGTATCAGTTTTTTTTCAATACAGCATTAGCAAATTTCGAATTATGGACAAAAAGGTCCATTCCAAATTCTTCAATAAATTCAGATTTATTTGATCCATTTGATGATGAAATTGATTTTGGATTTATGTTAAACTACTAAATAATAAATATATAATATCTAAATAAAGAATTCTTTATTCTACTTACATCAGTTTTAAAATATAATAAATACATAATATTTATATGAACATTAAAATTGATATTAGTATGAACAACGATCAAATCATAGGTTTAATTATGTCATTTTTGGCGCTTTTAGGAATTTTATTGGAATTCTTTTTCTTAATTATTCAACCTTTAGCAGACTCTAGTATTTTGACCAGTTTACCAAGTACTCAATATTGGGCATTAGCAATCCCATTATTTTTAGGAGTTTTTGGAGTACTATCAATTATATTATGGATTGGTATTACCATGTACCGTACTCCTCCACCAGAAGCATGGGATTTTGAAGACTTTGAAGACTCAAACACAGAAGAAAAATCATAATATTTTATATAATAATAGTTATTTTATTACTCATTGTCAGTTAATAATCCTCTAGAAATCAATAATTTAAATTCTTCAAATCCTAACTTCTCACCGGATTGGTATCTTTCTAATACATCCTCTGCTTTTGTTTCTAATTCCTCTTCCTCTTTAGCAGCTTCTTCAGCCTTTCTCTTTTTCCTTTCCGCAGCAGTTTCTTGACCTAATTCTTTTCTTATTCTATCCGCTTCAGCAGAAATTCTATTTATTTCCTTTCTTAAATCTGTGATTTCTTTCGAAATTTTAATAATTTCTTGATGATGACTATCCGCTTCTCCTCTTATGGTTCTTGCCTCTTTTATACTCGAGATCATTTCGTCATGATGGTTTTGACTAATGATTGCTAATTTTTGTACTTCCTTATGATGTGAAAGTGCTTCCCCTCTTAATTGTCTCAATGTTTTTCTATTTTTCCTTAAGGCATCCCTAACCTCATCTGCCACTTCTACCTCATCTAATTTTAAAGAGAGTTTTTCTATTCTTTCAATTAAGTCTCTTTCTTCTTGTGGTTTTAAGTTACCCGTAGTTTGTATTTTCATTTCTAAATCTCTAATCTGTTTAGATAGTTTTACTCTTTTACCAAAATCTTTAGGACTAATACCCTTCTCTTTCATAGAGTCTTCAATTTTTTCTAACTCACCAAACGCTTTATCTGCATCTTCTTTTCTTAAATCTCTTAACGCCTTATTTAATTTTACATCTTCATTGATTGCATCTCTTTTTTCTCTCGCTTCTTTAGCTTTCGAAAATAACTCCTTTACATTTTGATTTTTGTTATCTCTATCATTTCTTAATTTATTTCTTGATTTTTCTATATCTCTTACCTCAGTTATCAAGTCTTTTCTATAGTCTCTAAGTTTGTTGAGGCCCTCACTTCCGGGTAAATTTTTTATTTCTTTAAGAATTTCCTCTGCCTTTTTACTTATTTCTAATAATTCTTCAGCCAGATTTATTCCACCTATAAATTCATTGAGTCTTTCTTATCTTAAAAAAAGACGCCATATAATCTACCATAAAATTGCGTTATTATAAAACAGTCGTTAGTTTCGGTGTTTTTTACATAGTGTTTTATTTTTTCTATTTTAGTAAATTTATTTTTATTTTAGATTTAAGGAGATAGTCTATTGACAGTCCTAGGGAATAATGTTACATCTCGAACATTATCTAATCCTAATATCCATTGTATCAATCTTTCCAATCCTAACCCAAAACCAGAATGTGGAACTGATCCATATTTTCTCAAATCCATATACCAATAATAATCATCATAATTTAATGGTGGGTCCATTTTCTTCATTCTTTCCATCATTGAATTTAGATCCGTTTCTCTCTCTCCCGATCCAACTAATTCACCACAAATTGGGAAAATAAAATCCGCAGAATTAGTTATTTTATCATCATCATCATTAATTTTATGATAAAAAGGTTTCATGAAGGTAGGAAAATGCTCTAAAATAATTGGTTCATTGAAATATTCTACAAGTTGCCGTTCAGGTGCATCACTAATATCATCTCCAAAGGGTACCTCAATATTAAATTCAGATTTTAATAAATCAATGGCTTCACGATAACTTATCCTTTTAAATGGTTTATTGGGTACTATTAATTCTCTATTCCATAATTTCAAGATCTCTTTATCATTCTCATTGACTTTACTAGCAACATAAATAATCATATCTTCAATAAAATCTTTAAGATATTCAAAATTTGCAAAACTAAATTCTGCTTCAACATGTCTATATTCAGTTAAATGCCTTTTTGTCCTACTTTTTTCAGCTCTATAAGAAGGTAAAATACAAAACACATCACGTAATGAATATATCGCTGCCTCTAAGTATAATTGAGATGATTGAGTTAAATATGCCTTATTATCAAAATACTTTAATTCAAAAACTTCAGATCCTCCTTCAGCTTGCGCTTCCGTTATTAATGGTGGGAATACTTCTTCTAAACCTCTTTCGTAAAAAAAATCTCTTAGATATTTTAGAACATGGCTTGCTAATCTCAATACCGATGAAGACTTAGGCCCTCTTAATACAATATGCCGTTTTGATAATTTTACATCGACTGAACTCTCATGATTAACTTCAGAGTCATAAGTTTCAGCACTAGGGTGAATTATTTTAAGTTTGATAATCTTTAATTCATAGCCATTTGGTGCTCTAATATCTTCATTAATTTTTCCAATAATTTCTAAACTTGCCCCTCGATATATTTCTTCAATCAAATCAAAATTTTCTTCTAATTCATTCCTTTTAGCGATTCCCTGTATTTCCGCTGTCCCATCATATAATGAAAAAAATGCCAAATTTTTACCCTGCTTTCTAATGTTTAACACCCATGTATATAGTTTAACAATTTTATCTTTAAACTCATTAACTTGATTTAACTTAATACTATCATAATTATTGGTTGTCATATTTCTAAATCTACACATCATATGATATATTAAATATATTTGTATACAAATTAATAGAATGATTTCTCTCCTTTTATCATATACCATTTTATTTATTTAGGATTTGATTAATTTGAGAATATGTCTAATGCAGAAAAAGTACAATCTTTAAATCCAATAATGGTTATAATTTGGATAACAAACTTTTTAATTTTTTATTGGGATTGGTCAAATGATGGGATAGTGAGTTGGAGTATTCCCGTAATCGGTTCTGTTTTGATCGTTCAGATTTATATGGTTTGGAAAACTAATTATGATGAAATGATTGAAGATGACCGAGTTGTACAAGTAAATGCATTAGGTGGTCCTACTAATCGCCCAGATATTGTTCCAGGAACTAACAATCTGAGTGATTTTTACAATTCAGAAAAAAATAAAATCGACTCAAATAATGAAGAAAAAGTTTACTTAAACCAACCAAAGTTTAAAGATTAAATATTTATAAATTAAATATATAATCATGTATCTTGAATAAAATTCAAGATCAACAAAATGAGTTGAATATTATGAACGATTATTTTTTTACTGAAGAACATGACCTCATAAGAGATTTGGTTAGTGACTTTGCAAGCACTAAACTTTCTCCTCTTGCGACTAAAATGGATAAAGAAGATTATTTTCCAATTGAATTATTTTATGAATTAGGCAAGTTGGGTTTTCTTGCACCTACTGTAAGTTTAGAAGATGGGGGTTCTGGATTTGATTATATTGCTCAATCAATCATATTAGAAGAATTAGCCAAAATCTCTCCTGCTTTTGCACTATCCATAGGTGCCCATTCAAATTTAATGTTAGACAATTTTTACAGAAATTCCAATGTCGATCAAAAAGAAAAATATTTAGATAAATTGATTACTGGTCAAATAATAGGTGCATTATCTATAACTGAGCCAGACACAGGTTCTGACGCTTTAGGTATGAAAACTTTAGCCAAACAAAAAGATGATTATTTTTACCTAACAGGATCTAAGACTTATATCACAAATGCTCCAATTGCCCATTTATCAATTGTTTATGCCAAGACAAAGGATAAAAATAAAAAATACCATATTTCTGCTTTTTTAGTCGATCTTTCCTTACCAGGTGTAACTAAAGGAAATCCTATGTCAAAAATGGGTATGCGAGGATCACTTACAGGTGAATTATTTTTCGATAATGTAAAATTGCATAAATCCGACTTACTAGGGGAGTTACATCAAGGTAAAGAAATTTTAATGTCTGGTTTATCAATTGAAAGAGCCGTCTTAGCATCAATTTCATTGGGTATTTCTAAAACCTCATTGAAAATTGCTCTGGAATATTCAAAAGAAAGAATTCAATTTGGTAAACCAATCTCTAAATTTCAAATGATACAAGATAAGTTGGCAACTATATATACTGAAACTAAAGCATCGCATCTATTAGTTTATTGGGCTTTATCAGAAATACAAAATGATCATAAAAAAAATAAAGAAGCAGCAGCTTCAATTCTATTTGCAGCTGAAAAATCAACTAAGCATTCTTTAGAAGCTATTCAAATTCTTGGAGGGGCAGGCTATATGACAGAATATCAAATCGAAAGATTCATGCGAGATGCAAAATTATTAGAAATTGGTGCGGGTACCACCGAGATACGAAAACTGATAATTGCCAAAGATTTAATTAAATAGTATTCGGTATGGTTTTCTCAATTTTTCACCAACCATTTTGAATTATTACCTACTTTTCATAAATCATTAAATTGTAAATGTTGATATGGAACTATCTGTTATACTTTTTATTATCATAATAGGTTTCTTAACCGGGATTTTAGCTAGTCTAATAGGTATCGGTGGTGGATTAATTATCGTGCCATCCATGATATTTTTTTTTAATTTACTACCAAGTCAAGCAACTTTAATTAGTTCATTTGTAATCATTTTCATCTCATTTTCGAGTTCTTATAAAAATTATAAATTAAAGCGTATTGATTATGAAACCGCTTTAACATTTTTTGTAATATGCATACCCGGATCTATCTTAGGTGGACTTACATCCGAAATTATAAATCCACAATTTTTAAAATTTATATTTGGTATTACATTAATAATTTACTCAATAAGAGGCTTTTACAAATCTATAAAAAATATAAAATCAGATCGTATCAATAATACAACTTCTAAAATAAATAATAATGATAATTTAGTTTTAAGTAATAACTCATCGGATCATATTTTCAATCGCCATATTGTTGACTCTGATGGATCTGAATATAAATATAATGTGGAATTTGGTTCTGAAATGATTATTATATTTATAGGTGGATATTTTGCAGGTTTATTAGGATTAGGTGGAGGGATTATATTTGTTCCATTATTATATAACTTTCTTGGTTTACCTTTCATTATTGTTGTCGCAACAAGTATGTTTGTAATCTTTCTAAATAGTATTATTATTGTTTCTTCAAGAATAATATTTCAAATTATTAACTCCGAATTAGATTATTCCATTTTATTGGATTTTGGTTTACCTTTATCAATTGCTTCGATTATTGGTGCTTATTTTGGCTCTTCTCTAACAAAAAAAATAGGTCCGAACTATTTATCAATCATATTTTGGTTAATCGCAATTTTCGCATCTTTCAGAATGATGATATAATTACTCAATACACCCCAATATTCTCAAAACATAAGAATTATATCTCAAAATATATGATTATTAAGGTGAATAGACCCTTAGCCCTTAGAAGTATTTTTTATATCATTTATATTTTAGAAAAATAAGATCAAAATATGGCAATTGTAAATCAAGATAATGTATTAAACTCTAATCTAAAAGAATTGTTTGATCTTCTAAAACCATATATTAAGTCTCATAAATATTGGTTTATTTTTCTAAACATAATTGCTATCGTCGCAGCAATTGCTCAAACTATGTTCCCTTTAATTATAGGTGATGCAATAGACAATGCTTTCTCAGATTTGGATGTTAATACATTACAAAACACTTTTTTTATTTTAATTGGTCTTGTATTATTAGATTTATTGGCTCAATTTGGTGCTCGTTATATTGGTCTGAACTTTGCGCAACGAATAATATTTGATATTCGTCAAAATATATTCATTAAATTACAAAACCAAGAATTAGATTTTTACTCAAAGGAAACTACTGGGCAAATCATGGCCAAAACTATGGAGGAAGTTTATTCATTAAGAGATGTTTTAACTTGGGGGTATCGTATGACTGTCTTGATGATTTTTTTATTTTTGGGAGCAATATCTTCAATGATAACTTTAGGTGTCTCTGAAATACCCAATAATAATTCAGGTCCTTTTTATTTAGCATTAGCCTTCTTAGTGATTCCTGTTGTCATTTTTTTCACTATATCTAAAACATCAGCGAATAATCGTTTAATATTTTACAATACAAGGTATAAATTTGGAGAAATGAGTGAAACCATGGCCGAAAATTTATCTGGAATTCATACCGTGAAATCATTCGGTAGTGAAAATGAACAAATTGAAATTTTCAATGAAAAAAACCATGAATTTTATGATGCTGCACTCAAAGGTGCTCAAGTTAGAGGCTTATTACAACCGGGTGTGATATTTATAATTGGATTGGCAATAGTTTTTTTAGTTTTCATTGGTGGATATTTGGTCTCCATAAAATCCATAACTCCTGGAACATTCATAACATTCATGTTACTATCTTTACAAATTGCTTTACCCGGTCGTTTTATTGGATGGGTTGGTATAATCACTCAAGATGCAAACTCTGCTGCAATTCGACTAAATGAAATTTTTCAATCTACAATATCGGTTAATGATTTTCCTAACGCTCAATCTTACGATGAAATAAATGGACAAATTAAACTATCAAATGTCACTTTTTCATATGACGATAATAGTTTAGCATTGAATAATATTAATTTAAATATCGAAAAGGGAGAAAATATTGTATTATTAGGTCAAACAGGATCTGGAAAATCAACATTAGTGAATTTAATACCACGTTTCTTTGATCCAACGAGTGGTCAAATATTAATCGATAATATTGATATTCGTGAATTCACATTAAATTCATTAAGACGGAATATAGGAATTGTGCATCAAGATGCTTTCCTCTTTACAATGTCAATTCATGATAATATTGCATTTGGTAAACCAAATGCAACTAGGGAAGAGGTTATTTTTTCTGCGAAAGCAGCTCAAATTCACGAATATATTATGACATTAGAACATGGTTATGATACCATTGTCGGTGAAAGAGGAGTTACCTTATCAGGTGGACAAAGACAAAGAGTAACCATTGCAAGAGTATTATTAAAGAATCCAAAAATTTTAATTTTCGATGATAGTGTCTCAGCAGTTGATCCAAAAACAGAAAAATTAATTATGGAAAATTTGAAGAACGTATCTACTAACAGAACCACAATAATTATTTCACAAAGAGCATCCTCACTTAAATTCGCAGATCGTATAGTGGTACTGGATGGAGGCAATATTAAACAAATAGGTTCTCATTCAAAATTAATCAATTCCGAAGGAATATATAAAGAATTCATAAAAGCTGTCAATGAACAAGTTAAATTTATGGATTGGAGTGATGATGGGCAACAAAAAAATGTTTCAAAAATCATACCGGAGGAATCAAAATGACTGCCATTCATACCGATGCAGAAAAAGAGCTAAAACGTGGTTCTTTTGGATATACCGATATGCAATTATACAAATTTATGTTTGCTTACGTAAAACCATATCTAAAAGAATTATTTTTAATTTTAATTCTCATGATATCTTTTTCAATATCAACCGCATTAGGACCTGTAATTATTCAAACTACGATAGACCGATTTAGCTCAGAAGAAAGTTTGTTATTTGGGAATGATTTCATTGACTCCATTTTTCTATCCCTCTCACAAAGTTTACAAACTTCTTTTAATATTGATTTAATCTGGTCTGAAGTAATTATATTAGGAATTAGTTACCTTTTATTACAATGTTTGATCTTCTATCTTTCTTATAAAAGAATAATCATGGTTACTGAGGTAGGTATGAAAGCAGAATTGACAATTAGGTTAGAACTTTTTTCACATTTACAGGAATTAGACATGTCATATCATGATAAAAACGAGGTAGGTAGAATCATGAGTAGATTAACAGGTGATGTTAATGCAATTAGAGAAATGATTGGAGGACAAGTAGTCAATAATTTCGCTAATTTTCTAACTGTAATTACGATTTTATATTTTATATTACGATATGACCCTGTATTAACTCTTGTTCCATTGAGCTTAATCCCAATTGTAATTTTCATTGGTTTATTATCCAAAAAGTTTGCAAGACCACGTAGAAAAGAAACACGACGAACAAATTCTATTATGATGGCAAATATCGGGGAAGCAATTGCTGGCATAAAAGTTACAAAAGGAGCAAACAGAGAACTTGAAAATGTAAAAATATTTCGGGACTTAAATACTCAGAATTTTAATGCCTCAATACGTGCAGACTCGATGAATGCAATATTCTTTCCATTAATGTTGGCAATGCAAACTTTAGGAGTTGCACTAATCTTCTACGTTGGAGGCCTTAGAGTCATATCTGGTGCAATAACAATTGGAACATTAACCGCTTTCCTTTTTTATAATTCAATATTATTCCGCCCGGTTGTATTGTTAGGTCAATTTTATCAACAATTACAAGATGCATTAACAGGTGCCGAAAGAGCACTAGCATTATTTGATACAAAAACAAAAATCCCTATAAAGCCAGATGCCCCTCATTTACCTTTAATTAAAGGAGAAGTAATCTTTGATCATATATATTTTGAATATGAAAGAAATCAACCAATATATGATAATTTCTCACTATATGTTCCCGCAGGTAAAACTATAGCACTTGTGGGAAAAACAGGAGCAGGTAAATCTACAATTATTAATCTATTATCAAGAATGTATGATTTTCAAAATGGAGAGTTACGTATTGATAATTATAACATCAAAGATATTAATCTAAATAGTTTCAGGTCACAAATCGCTGTTGTCCCTCAAGATTTCTTCTTATTTTCTAAATCCATAAAATTAAACTTAAAACTAGGTAATCCACGAGCCACAGAAGAAGAAATGTGGAATGCATTAGATATGGTCGGATTAAAATCATTTGTAAAAAATATGAATGATGGTTTAGATACAAAATTACAAGAAAGGGGAGCGCGATTATCAGTAGGGCAACGTCAACTTTTAGTTTTTGCTGCAGTGCTTTTAGCCGATCCTCGAATTTTGATTTTAGATGAAGCAACTTCTTCTATCGATGTATTTTCAGAACTTAAAATTCAGAAATCTATCCAGCTTCTACTTAAAAACAGAACTTCTTTCATCATTGCACATAGGTTGTCAACAATCAGAAATGCAGATACTATCATAGTAATAGATGAAGGTCAAATAATTGAACAAGGGACACATGACGAATTAATATCTCAAAAAGGAGATTATTATGACTTAGTAAAAAATCAAATAGAGTTATCAAGTATCAAACGTTAATACTTGTAGACATTTTTATATTTTGCTTCTTCACTGATACCGTTTTTAAAATTGGCAAGTACTTTTTTATTTCTTTTCTTTCCAAATCTTCTAACAATATATCCACTTATTTTCAGGTTATTCATCTCATAATATATTTTTTGTCCTATCAGCATTTCAGCCTCATAATCATCAATAATGTCTACTATCATCTGTCGATCATTAACATTTCTTCTTGATCTTCTTTTAGAACTGAACCTACCTAATAGAGTATCTCTTTTTATTTCAACTCTTGGTTCTCCTTTTCCTTTTGTAGAAGAATAAATTTTAGGTTTATCACTCACAAATGTATTAATTAACTCTTTGGCTTTATAGTAATCAACATATCTTTCCGCCTTTTTCTCAGCTTTGCTTTTCTTTACCTGTTGTTGTACTACCTTTTCATCCTTCTCTTTTTTAATTGGTTTCGGTACCTTCACCTTTTTTCCAGATTTGACTGCTTTAATTGGTTTAGGCGGTAGTGGAATTTCTCTAGTTATACGTTCAGCAGCTCTCAACATTTCTTGTCTTTGTCTTCTAGCTTCTCTCTCTTCATCAGTCAATTCTTTTGACTTTACACTCCATGTAGTATCTTCTTTGCCTACATCACCTTTTAAATCTTTAATTGAAATTTTTTCAACTTTAGAGCTAATTTGAATTCCTCTCTTTTTCTTGGTAGGTATTCCTTGAGATATTGGTGACGCCATATGGGTTTGACGCACTCCATCTTCATATATGTCATCATATTCTTTTTTAGCAGGTTTCTTTGCTGCTTTTTTAGCAGGTTTCTTTGCTGCTTTTTTGGCAGGTTTCTT
>MDSZ01102995.1_pt1 | contig 11029 bp, 11 predicted proteins | sample 811201 | NCBI WGS metagenome assembly MDSZ01 (sample SAMN05326647, study PRJNA326480) | marine metagenome | isolation source: seawater | place: Indian Ocean: North | collected 2010 | reverse complement strand
GAAATCTCCCGCTTTTATTGCTTTCGACAAGGGAAGTTGTTTATCGTTTATAATGATCGGTTCGCCAATGACTTCAATAGGCATTTTTCATTTCTCCATTTATTTTGTTTTGCTGTATATTTTATAGATACCTACGCTAACTAGCGGGACTGTAAAAATAAAGAAAAATGCCCATCCGAGCAAGCCATATCCTTTGCTGACCAACGCTATTATCCCAATCTGCGATAACATTAGGCTTGAAAGTATTATCGACCCTGTAAGAAGGCATTCGTATTTTTTGTTTAGTGGCTCACGGTTTTTCTCTACCAACCAGCCATTAATTCTATCCGAGACTCCTCTCAGGATACCCACAGCGGTTAAAATGAGAGTTCCAAAAAGGGCTGCGACGTAAATATATTTTGCACTAATAAGAGATAATTGGTTCAACTTCCAATAAACCGGAACATCGATACCTGTGATCTCTGGGAAGTCACCCATAAGGCTAAAATGCAGCAAAAAGGCAGGAAGCGCACCCATGATTCCAGTAAAAATTCCTGAATATGCTGCAATTTTTGTGTTTGGGATGTAATTAACACTATAAATAAGAACGGGTATCAAGGCGCTATTATATAGTGCGAATAAAAATCCGCTTTTAATTGAGGTTAGAGCATGAATTTCTACGCTACTATTTAAGGTTTTATGGATGTTGTTATGACTCCCCGTAGCGAAAAAAAAAGCGAGTGCGCTTAGTAATATAACTACCGTCCAACAACTTAAAGACTTTTCAATAAATGTTCTTCCCAAAAAGGAAAATCCAACAATTAGTATCACAGTTGAAAGTAGCGTGTAGGATGGTGAAATGCCAAAAGTATTAAAAATTGTTTGACTGGCCGCTGAGCAAACGACTGCAATGATAATGATTAGGAGAAGTAAAAAACAAACCTCGTAGGCAAGCCAAAAACGGCCAAGCAAGGCGATTAGGAACCCTCGGTAGTCAGATTTCTCGAAGGTTTTCGCAAAAACAAAACTTGTAGACATCAAAATAGAAAAAGTGATGGTAATTACAGCTAAGGAAACAAGTCCGCCGGTCGGATTATTATTAGTGATGTACTCAACGATTTCCCTTCCAGTCGCATAACCACCACCGATTATCACGCTCTGAAAGATCGCTGCTGGTAAGAAAAAATATTTATAGAACTTTGTGAGCACGGCTTCTTAGACTGAAACTAGCATCCTTTAAAAATAGGTTTTCTTTTTTCGAAGAAAGCATTTACCGCTTCCATATGGTCTTCGGTATTTTGTAGCGTGACTTGCAAAGCGGCCGAAATTTCCATTGTATTCTCGAAGGAGGTTGTCACCGAGTCACGCATCATTTTTTTTGTCATTCTTAGCGCTTGGGGAGGCTGCTCTGCTATTTGATTAGCTATTTGGCTGGCTCTTGGGATAAGTTCGTTTTCTTCAACGACCTCTGAGACTAATCCCCATTCCAGCGCGGTAGAAGCATTAATGACTTCTCCAGTGTAAAATAATTGCGCGGCTCGGGAAAGACCTATATGTCTAGGAAGAATCCAAGCTCCACCATCTCCAGGAATTAAGCCCATCTTCAAAAATGACGCAGCAAATTTAGCTTTCTTAGAGGCTATTCTAATGTCACACAAGCTAGCAACATCGTTGCCTAACCCTATAGCTGGACCGTTAATAGCTCCAACAACAGGAACTTCAATGTTCCACAACGATTTTATGATTCCATGTATGCTTTCTCTGTAGTGGTCGCGAAGTTGAAGTGGGTTGCCACCGAAATGACCGGTTTTTTCCTTCATCGATTTAAGATCTCCCCCGGCAGAAAAAGCCTTTCCGTTTCCTGTCATGATAATGCATCTTAGGTTCTTATCAGCGTTAACCTCATCTACAATACTTTTGAACCGGTCGCCGTCGCCAGTGTGCCCTAAGGGGTTCCTGGTATCGGGACGATTCAAGGTTAGAAATCCTATTAATCCCTCTTTTTTAAATAAAATTTGCTCGTCCATTCGTTTAAACCTCTTCATTTGTGACCAAAGGCCAAATATTCTCTGAGTTATGTGTCAATGCAATATCACCCAAAAATTTTCCCCACTCGACCGCTGATCCATACTCATCTCGCCATGCCCAAAGACGTTTAGTATAGAAGTGTAAACCGTATTCATAGGTAAAGCCAATTGCTCCGTGAACTTGATGAGATAGTCTAGTTATTCTTTCGACACCTTCACTGCTTCTACATTTTGCGGCTGCCAAGGTCGTTTTCGCTCGACTGTTTTCAGAGAGACCATTGATGTCGAGGTCGTTTGCGGCAGCGATAGAGATTGCATCAAGAGAAGCAGAAAGACCTGCTAAATCAGCCAGGTAGTTTTGTATAGTTTGGAATTTAGCAATGGGTCTCCCAAATTGCTCTCTGTCCTTTGAATATTTTAAAGACAAATCCAAGGCTTGTCCCGCTCCACCAGCAATTTGGCAACTTCGGACTAACGCGCCTATCCAGTGAAGGGGATTTTTAACCAGGTTTGTTTCAACTGACTCGATTACCTTCCCCTCTCCAGTAATCTTATCTCGCGGCTCATTGGCCAAGTTTGTCGACTCATCTACAGACGCTTTATTGTCTAATTCAAATAGTGTAATCCGTCGCTCAGCGATATGCAGTACTTGTTTGGCAAACCTACCCCACGCTAACGGCAGTTCTTTAAATTCAACTTTATTGAGTCTCTCATCGATTTTTATCTCTCCATTTGTGATAGCCCAATGACCTTCAGGGAGGCTCATGCCGTTTCGGCTAGCAAACCAGTTAGAAGCAAGACTCTCGCCGATTGGCAACGGTACTCCGTGATATCCACTGGCTTTAAGAATTATCTGAGCATCAATCCAATTCGCATTTATTCCGCCTTCGTCATCTGGATAAAAAATACTTGTGAAACCAAGTTTATTAAATTCTGTCCATAATTCTTGCGGCCATGGTTGTTGTTCATAGATTTTTAGGTTTTCCCAATTAAGAAAATCGTTAAAAAGTCTATGACTTCCATCATAAATCATATTTTTCAGATCATTCATTTGAGCCCTAAGCCTTTTGCAATTATACCTTTCATAATTTCAGGAGTACCTCCTCTCAAGGAGAAAGAGGGTGCTATCTGTATTAGATTTCCAAGAATTTGTTGATAGTCAGTACCCACTCCATCGGCTGTTGGTTGTAGATCGCAAAGTTCTTGCGCAAAACCCGGTAGGTCTTGTTCGAATTGGCATCCTAAGTCTTTCACGATTGATGCAGCTAGTGTTGGTGATTGCCCCTCCTCAAGTTGTTTGGCAATACTGAGGGACATGTTTCTCAAGGTGATAGCCCAAGCTAGCTGAGATCCGATTTTTGCTTTTTTATAACCATCAGCATTCGAGTCCATGGATTCAATGAGCTTCCTGAACAAGAAGAAGCAAGAAAGATATCGCTCCGGTCCACTCCGTTCCAAAGCAAGTTCCTCGGTACATTGTTTCCAACCTTCCCCTTCTTTACCGATTAAAGCATCAGGAGGCAATTCCACGTCAGTGAATGAGACTTCATTGAAGTTTCTACCGCCAGCAAGATTTTGGATTGGACGTGCCTTGATACCTTTGCTTTTTTTTAGGTCAATAATAAATTGGGATAGTCCTGCGTGCTTTTTCGTTTGGTCGGAGTCGGTTCTCAACAGAGCTATCATATAGTGCGCCCTGTGCGCATTGCTGGTCCAAATTTTCGTACCATTTACTAACCAACCGTTTTCAGTTCTTTCTGCTTTGCATTTTAACGAAGCTAGATCCGAACCTGAATTTGGCTCACTCATGCCTATTGCGAAACACAGTTTCCCTGCCACAAGATCTGGAATAATCTTTTGTTTCTGTTCTTCCGAACCATACTTAACTAGTAGTTGACCGCTTTGTCTGTCTGCTACCCAATGAAAAGCGGTCGGTGCTCCAGCCACCAAGCATTCCTCGACAACCACATATCTTTCAAAAAAAGATTTTCCATGACCACCATATTTTTTTGGTAGTGTCATCCCTATCCAACCTTGCGCGCCGAGTTTTGAACTGAAGTCTTCATCATAGGATTCCCAGCTATGGCTTCTAGAAATTGGGGACTTATCGATAAGTGTTTTTTCTAAAAATTCCCTAACCCTCGGCCTCAATTCATGAGCGGATTCTGGCAGACGTGCAGGTTCGAAATTTAAACTGTTTGCTGTTGAAATATCCATACCTATTCCTTTTTTATTCTTTTATAATTTTCCAAGCCGAGTTTGCGAAATCTATGATGATTTCTATGTTCGTGTTTGCATCAGAACTAGCGGCTGTTCCATCCTCTACCCGTTTGAGTATCCCTTGGTAAATAGCTGCAACTCTCCATAAAGTATACGCTTTGTAGAATGAAATTTGATCTATAGATTTACGATTTGTTAGTTCACAATATTTTGAAATATATTCGTCTTCCGTCGGGATACCAGCTGACGAAAAATCAATATTTCTAAGTGATGGAACCCTTTCCCCTACATCTGGGGAAAACCAAGGAGCCAGGTGATATACAAAGTCTCCCAGTGGATCACCTAGTGTTGATAGTTCCCAATCTAATACGGCGACGACTTCTGGCGATTTAGCACGAAAAACCATATTATCTAGTCTGTAGTCACCATGGATTATACAAGTTTCTTCATTTTGGGGAATATTATTTGGGAGCCACTCTATTAATTTATCCATTGAAACAATTTTCGAAGTTTCTGACGCTTTGTAAATTTTCGTCCATCTATGAATTTGCCTCGCCATATAATCTTTTGTTTTACCGAATGTTCCGAGTCCAGCTTTTTGATAATCTATCGTCTGTAGCTTGGCAAGAGTCGAAACCTTTGCATCAAATATTAGCCTTCTTGTTTCTGGATTGAGTTCGGGCAATGAAATATTCCAAAAAATCTCTCCATCAACAAAATCCATCAAGTAAAATTCGGTCCCAAGAACTGTGCTGTCTCCACAATACGCAATAGGACGAGGAACCGGAAATTCATTTCGATACAGCGCATCTATAACTGTATATTCTCGATCGACAGCATGGGCAGACGGTAGAAGCTTTCCGGGTGGTTTCTTCCTTAATACGTATGTCCTGTTTTCGGTTTTCACTTTATAGGTGGGGTTTGATTGGCCGCCTTTAAACTCTTCGACTGTTTTGATATTTACGTTTTCTTTTATTGAAGAAGAAAGCCACAGCGTAAGTTTTTTGTGGTCGAGTTTAAGGTGATTTTGTACTGGTTTTGTGCCTGAGAATTGTTCCTGGCGTTTTTTTTGGTTATCTTCTATCACTTGACTGTTCCCTGATCGTGGAGTTTTCCAATTTTTTCTTCACTCATTCCGAGTATTTCAGCTAGTATTTCATCTGTATGTTGTCCAAGAGTAGGGCCAATACAAGCTGGCTTCTTCTCGATCCCTTTAAAATCCGAAGCGCCGCTACACATCGGATATTCACCAATTTTTGGATGCAAGCATGATTGAAAAAACTGATTTTCGTTGCATATATCACTATCTTTTTTTACCAGTTCCTCAACGGTTTGATATCGCTCCCAGCAAACATTGTGGGAGTTTAAATCCTTTTCTAACTCATTAATCGTCTTCAATTTAACTGATTCTTGAATTATTTGGTATATTTGATTTCTTGCAAGATATCGATTTCCCTCGGCAGCAAACTTCAAACCTAATTTTTCTTCAAGTTTCTCTATTTCTTTTTGTACACCGGTTGACTTGAGTAACTGATTCCATTGTTTGGGAGTGATTGCGACTATCATGACCTGGACGTTATCTTTTGTAATAAAATTTTTTCCGAAAGCACCGTATAGAAAGTTTCCAACTTTCTCTCTTTTGGTACCATTTATAATAACGTCGCCAATAAATCCTAGGTTACTCATTGCTGATAACGCCACATCAGACAAGGCGAGTTTAATCTGTTGACCCTCACCAGTTATTGAACGATGTCGCTCGGCCGCTAAAATATTGATGGCAGCATGATAGGCTGTAGCAATATCCCAGGCAGGTAAGACATGATTAACTGGCTCGTTGTTATTTTCATTACCAGTAATTAGAGGAAATCCCACTTTGGCGTTTACAGTGTAATCCAGTGCCGTTCTTCCATTTCTGTTTCCGATAATTTCATGTTGGATCAAATCGCTTCGTCTTTTTTTTAATGATTCATAACTAAGCCAATCTGTGGCTGGTAAATTGGTTGAAAATATACCATTTTGACTTCCAGGCATTGTGATTAATTCTGATATTATCTCCTTGCCCTCACCTGATTTGGTGTTTACCGCTATTGATTTTTTGCCTTTGTTCATCTCGGCCCAATATATACTATAACCTGTTTTTGTAACCGGCCACCGATTATAGTCTAATCCTCCCTCTATAGGGTCAAAACGTATTACCTCTGCGCCTAACTGTGCTAGGGTTGTTCCGCACATGGGCGCGGCAATGAAGGCGGAGGCTTCGATAATTCGCATCCCTTTCAAGATTGGCTGCATTAATTTTTCTCTTTCGGTTCTGTTAGCTGAGCAAACCCGTTTGATAACACTTTTGCACCAGTCTCAAAATCGAAGGATTCGAAGAACAAATTATTCTCTTCATGCCAAATTTTTGTTGATAGAGTTGCTCCGGGTAAAAATGGCGACGAAAATCTAACGCTGATTTGCGCCAGCTTCGTTGCATTGAAATCGCAACACTTTGTTATCAAAGAACGCATCGCAATTCCCATGGTACAGCGTCCATGAAGGATCGGTGAATTAAACCCAGCTTTTTTTGCTATTACCGGGTCAGCATGTAGAGGATTCATGTCCCCGCATAATCTATACAGAAGAGCTGCCTGTGGCAATGTCTTAATATTGTCTATTATATCAGGTTCTCTGACTGGTGGATTGGAGGTTTGTATAAGTGTTGGTTTCTTCCTAAAGGAGTCAGTTTTCGCCCATCCGCCGTCAGCCCTAGCGAGTGTATTGGAATAAACAATAGCCAAGGGTTTGCCATCTTCTTTCGAACTAAGAACTTTTTTAGTATAGATAAAGCAACCCCTTCCAGCCCCCCTGTCAACGATACTTTCTATCGTTGTTTTCCCAAACAAAGGTTTATTGATAGGAATAGTTTCTAGCAATTCAATAGATTCCTCTGCATGCAAGACTTGGGTCCAGTCAAACCCGTATTTAGGCTCGGATATCCAAAAACCAGGATAGGCTAAAATCATGGCCATACCCGGGAGTACAGAAAGATTTTTTTCGTACACGAATTTTAAATGGTTGTCGTCCGCTCCAAAGCCAAGTGATAACGCATACAAAATTGCATCATTAATTTTCACAGAAGTTGATTGTTCGCTGACCGTCTTATTAAGCAATTGTTCAAATTGTTTCATTTTTAATCCTAGAACTAAATTGGATCCCAAGGCCAAACATCTTGCGAGCGCTCAAGAGAGTAGAAGTCTGATTTGAGTGCAGGTATGGCATGTTCGGCAATTTTTTCTGCTGTCCATTCATCGCTCCTATGGATAGACCGTATCGGACGATTTTGGCTCATCAAAAATATTTCATTATTTCTAACCGCAAATATTTGTCCGGTTACATCGTCCGCCAGATCTGAAATTAAGTATACTGCCATGGGAGCAATTTTTGCCGGTGTCATTGCTTTGAGTCTTTCAATCCTCTCTTTTTGACTTTCGTCGGTAATCGGAATCGTACCTATCATTCGGGTCCATGCAAAAGGCGCTATACAATTTGAGCGAACATTGTATCTTTCCATATCTAATGCAATGCTTTTCGATAACGCAGCAATCCCAAGTTTTGCTGCGGCATAGTTTGCTTGTCCAAAATTGCCTACTAACCCAGAGGTAGAGGTCATGTGAACGAATGCGCCATGTTCCTGTGCTCTAAAGAAATCGGCTGCAGTTCGACTGACATTGAAACTCCCATTTAGGTGAACGTCAATAACTGCCTTCCAGTCTTCGAGAGACATTTTATGGAAAATTTTGTCTCTTAAAATTCCAGCGTTATTTATTACCGCGTCTATTTTCCCAAAAGTCTTGATTGTGAGATCAAACATTTTTTCAACCATTGAGAAATTAGAGACATCTGAGTAGTCAGCTATAGCTTGTCCTCCCATAGATTCTATTTTTTTAACTACATCAGCTGCTGGATTACCTTCAACTTCAGTACCTTTAGTATTTGCACCGTAGTCATTAACGAGAATTTTTGCTCCTTCATTAGCGCAACTCAGAGCGAAATCTCTCCCAATTCCTCTACCTGCACCTGTAATTAATACGACTTTGTCTTTAAGTATTCCCATTTACTAGTTTCTCCAATTTAAGCCTGCTTTCTTTATCTTTTTCGACTCTATTATATCTTTTTAGTTACTGATATGATAATCGAAAAAAAAGAGTCAAGTTGAGACTCGAAAAATCTACAGTTTTACAGCTATATGTTTGATTTTAACTGTGAGCCTGATTTACAAGGTAGGATTTAGCGAGTCTTTACAAACAAGAGTTTATAAATGAAGCAAATATCAGTCAATGTTATACCTTCATTTCCGCTTATCGAAGCGGGTGATGACATTGGTCAAATTATTTTAGACGCGGCAGATAAGGCTGAATTAAAAATAGAAGATGGCGACATTTTGGTAATCGCTCAAAAAATTATTTCTAAGTCAGAAGGTCGACTTGTTAAACTCGAGGATATAACCCCCTCTCAAGAGGCTCATGATTTAGCTATCGAAACAGAAAAAGACCCCAGACTTGTGCAGTTAATTCTCAATGAATCATCTAGAGTTGTAAGAAAAAAACTCGGTGTCATGATAGTGCGGCATAAATTAGGTCACGTTGGAGCAAACGCAGGAATAGATCAATCGAATATTCAACATAGTGATGGTGGCAGTGCGTTATTATTGCCAATTTCTCCAGACGATAGTGCATTTCTTTTAAAAGATTTTTTCAAAAAAAAGAAAGGAATTTCTCTCGGCATAGTAATTTCAGATAGTATGAATCGCCCTTGGCGGCTGGGAACTATCGGAGAAGCCCTCGGTAGCGCTGGTTTGACAGTCTTGGATGACAGGAGAGGTCAAACCGATATGTATGGAAGAGAGTTAAAAGTTACTCTTATTAACCAAGCCGATGCGATTGCTTCAATCGCCACTCTTGCAATGGGCGAGACCAGTGAAGCGACCCCAGTAGTGCTTATAAAAGGTCTCGGGCAACAAATGAATTCTTTTCAAAGAGCGCGGGATATAATGCGCCCTCTGGAAGACGACCTATTTTGTGATTAGGGGTTAAGTATGGAAAAATATGTTGTGTTTACTGGGGGTGTAGGAGGAGCGAAACTCTGTTTAGGGCTCACAGAAATCGTGAAATCCGAGGATATTCTGTTCGTAGTAAACACCGGTGATGACTTTGAACATCTCGGCTTAAAGATTTGTCCTGATCTCGATACTTTGATGTATACAATTTCAAAAGAGAGTGACGAAGAGCGAGGTTGGGGTCGTAAGAGGGAGACTTGGCATTGTTTGGATTCTCTCAGAGAGCTGGGCGGCCCTTCTTGGTTTAATTTAGGCGATCGAGATCTAGCGGTTCATTTACAGAGAACATATTTGCTAAATCAAAATCAAAATTTGACTGACATAACGGCTTTTTTATTCAGGGCGTTCGGAATAAAACATAACGCTATCCCCATGACAGACGACGTCGTTGCGACAACTGTACATACCAAGACAGGAGAAGCCTTAAGCTTTCAGGATTATTTCGTAAGAAAATCATGTGCACCCGAGATAAAATCGATTAGCTTTAAAAAAGCTGAATCGGCTAAAATGCCCAAAAGGCTCAGGAAAGTTTTAGCTAGCGATGAGCTGGAGGGAATAATTGTTGCCCCTTCTAATCCTTTCCTTAGTATAGAGCCAATTCTAAAGGTACAGGGGGTTAGGAATGCAATTAATAATGCTCCTGTTCCAAAAATAGCAATTTCTCCGATCGTAAATGGCGCTTCGGTCAAAGGACCAACTGATAAAATCATGAGTGAATTAGGGATGGAGGTTAGTAATCGCTCAATAGTTCAACATTACGGGGATTTGTTTACCCGCTTAATAATCGATAAATCTGACGATTGCGAGGTTGATGAAATCAAAAAATTGGGTGTGGACGTAGTAGTATATAATACATATATGAATGATCTTTCAAGTAAAATAGCCCTTGCGGAGAAAGCCCTTATGGCGATTAGTGAGGTAAACTAAGATGTGGGTTGTTATTCCAGTAAAACGTTTTGCTAACGCGAAAAAGCGCCTTATGTCGATTTTGTCGACCTCTGAACGAGAATCGCTTGCTCAAGTAATGCTAAATGATGTGGTTAGGGCGGTTGCGGGAGCAAGTTTAGTTTCAGGTATCCTATTAGTTTCCAGTGAACTCCGAGCTAAATATGTGGTTGAGCGGGCAGGAGGTTTGTTTCTAAACGGAAAAGAGGAGGGGGTTTCTGCTGCGTTTAAATACGCCTCGGATTGGCTTTTGAAGCATGGACAGCGTACTGCCTTTATGATTCCAAGCGATATTCCAACGCTCGAAAGCGTGGAATTGGATAAATTGATTGCTTCCCATTCCGGCTCAAATTCTGTAACGCTTGTGCCCGACAGACACTACGGCGGGACTAATGGTCTTATTGTTTCACCCCCTGGTATAATTGATTATCACTTCGGTTCAGACAGTTTTTCCTTACATTTAGAGGCTACTGAAAAGGCATTGATTACACCCACTGTTAAAATCTCTCCAGGTATTGCACTAGATATAGATAGCCAAACAGACCTATATAGATTATTGACCGTCGAACAATCAATTGAGACTCTAGACTATTTGTGGGACAGTGGTATTGCGAAGAGACTTTTATCTAGCGGCAACCAAAATTATAAGAGCGAACGAATGGCTGCTTCAAACTTAATGTAAATTCATATGAAAATTTCTCAAATAATTGAAAATAATAGAATAATCATAGAATACAAACCTGAAGAGATCTGTCTATTT
>MDSZ01041706.1_pt1 | contig 11029 bp, 10 predicted proteins | sample 811201 | NCBI WGS metagenome assembly MDSZ01 (sample SAMN05326647, study PRJNA326480) | marine metagenome | isolation source: seawater | place: Indian Ocean: North | collected 2010 | reverse complement strand
ATTTATTCAATTTGGATAATAAATTAGAGTATGTTGTTGATTGGGAAAATGTAGGAGACAGGTCAATTATTTTTGATTTATTAAATTTTTTTGTTCCGTGGTTCGTTCATAGATCTTTCAATTATTCTCAAATAAAAAAATATATTATAGAGTTTATTCAGTTTCATCTTCCTCATTTTAATCCTATAGGTAAAAAATATGACCTATATTTTTCTATTTTTGCACTTGAAAGATACGTGAGAATTAATCAGGCAAGAAGTGTTGAATTCAGCCTTGATGAGGCATATAAAAGATACAACATTATTTTCAAAAAACTAATCGACTGACGAATAATTCATGAATCTTAAAATATCAAAATATTATGATCAAAAACAAGCTCAGGATTACGAAGCTAGAAGAAATAATCCTACTTGGCATGCTGAAAGGGATGTTTTTAATGAGATAAAAAAAAGAATCGCTACTAAATATAATAACTCAATGAAGGTTCTTGATATCGGAGTAGGTACTGGTCGCTGGATCCCTGATTTACATGATGTAACTTCAAAATATATAGGGACTGACATTTCTGAAAATATGCTCAATCAAGCAAAACTCAAATTAGATCTTTGCCCAAAAAAATTTACTGAAAATGCTAGTTTGATAAAATCTTCTGTTGAACAATTACCTCAAAATGTGAATGGAAAATTTAATTTAATTATAATGACAAGATTTCTGTCACATTTTTCAATTTCTGAAATAAGAAACATAATGAAAATTGTGCGCAATTACTCAATAGGAGAATTAGTGGTCTCTTTTAGAATAGCAGATGAAAAATCAGCCATATTTTCAGAAATATTTGATTTACTTTTTAAATCACCTATCGGCGCTATTAAAAGATATCGGAAATCTGGTAGACTATCATATACCAGGCTAGAAACAGATTATCTTAACGTAATTAAAGAAACTGGATTTCATGTAAATAGAAAAAATGTGGTAGTTAAAGATAAGTATAATAGATATGAATATTGGGAATTATCCTCAGACTAGTATTAAAAAAATCAACTTTGACTGAAGTTTTTTTTAAATTAATTTTTCGAAAATAAAAATATTGAGTTTTTCTTGCTTAAAAAGTTTTTTTAATTAAAAGAATAGCTATGACAATTTTTTTTATTGCAGAAATAGGAATTAATCATAATGGTGATATGAAAATTTGTAAGAAGCTAATAGATTTAGCTTCTGAAGCAGGATGTAATGCCGTTAAATTTCAAAAAAGAGATATTAACTCTGTCTATACAAAAGATTTCTTGGATGGATATAGGGAAAGCCCATGGGGTAAAACTCAAAGAGATCAAAAAATGGGACTTGAATTTAATAAAGAAGAATACGAAGAGATAGATAATTATTGTAAAACTAAAAATATTGACTGGTTTGCTTCAGCATGGGATTTAAATAGCCAAACATTTTTAAGACAGTTTAACTGTAAATATAATAAAATTGCATCTGCAATGTTGGTAAATATTGAATTACTAAAAATGGTAGCTGAGGAAAAAAAATATACTTTTATTTCTACAGGACTAAGCACTCTAGAAGATATTGAAAGAGCTGTTAAAATTTTTGAGGAAAAAAATTGTCCTTTTGAATTAATGCATTGTGTATCTACTTATCCAATGAAAGATTCTGATGCAAATTTAAATACTATTACTACGCTCAGAGAAAAATTTAAATGTAGAGTTGGCTACAGTGGTCATGAAACAGGGTTAGCTGTATCCTACGCAGCTGCAGCCCTTGGAGCTTCATCTATTGAGCGTCATATAACTTTAGATAGAGCTATGTATGGATCTGATCAAGCTGCTTCTTTAGCTCCTCCAGGATTAAGAAAAGTAGTTGCAGAAGTAAGAAAAATACAAACAGCTTTAGGAGATGGTGTAAAAAGAATTATTGATGATGAAATACCAATAGCAAAAAAATTAAGGGAACATTTGAAATAAAAAACTAAAGAAAACTTCCTTTTTGAAACCTTTCTGATGGATTTCCTGCTAATACTCTGTTCCTATTCTTTTTCCAAACACACCTCTTAATCCCCTGTCTAGATTTAAATTCTTTATTTTTCTTCGAAGCTAATTCAAAAATATAATTTTTTAAATTTTTGATGTTGTCATCTAAATCTTTGTCACAAGAGATTTTTTTTACTTCACTAAATTCATCTAGAAGACTTATATAATTTGCTCTTTTGCTAATCATTTCTTCTAAAGTATGATTATCTTTATCTTTTCTCTTTAAAGTAACTTCAGGTTTTATATCAAGATAAAAAAATCCATCAGGTAAAGGAAAAAATTGTTCTAAAGGTAAAAATCTATTATTTTTATTTGGAAATTCTCCTCTTAATTTGTCTGTTATGTATCTTTCAAAAATAGTGATACCATATCCTGAGTCAGCATATGCCATACCAATCTTATATTTTATATACTGATCAAATATATCAATTACTTGACCAAGAAATAAAAATACTTTTTTAAAAAATAAGATTTTTTTTATTACTGAAAATTTTAATATTTTTCTTATAAATTTTATCAAATACCCAGTAATCGGCATTATAGGAGCATCTGATTTCATATTTATAAAAGCAGGATCTAATTTATGGTAATTCTTGATTACATAATCACAAATTGTTGTTTTGCCGGCGCCATCGTTTCCTACAATTGCTATTGCTGGCATAAGACTATGATTTTTAGGCCACTTGGCCCAAGATCCAAATATCAATGCATTTATAAATTTTTTTGACTTAAGTAAATTTTTGATTTCTAATTTTCCAGCAAATACTTTTCTTTTGTTCTGTCGAATAATTCTTTTTTTAATCCAAAAATTTTTAATGTCTTTATCTTGTTCAAATTTTTCAAAATCATCATCAATTAATTTTTTTATCCAAATATTTTCTTTTGGAAAATTTTTTGAAGTTAAGTTTAAGATATAGTTTAAATCATTAATATCTAAAGAATTTAATAATTTTTTAAGTTTATATAATTGTTCGTATGAGAAAACAATTCCTTGAGAAAAATACTTAACTATTTTATAATATATTATTGATTTTAATTGAAAATGTTTCAATCCAGTTTTATCACAATTAATAGCCTCGTTAAGATGGATTTCATTCTCATTCTTTGTCTGTGGAGCAAAGATTGCTAGATCTTCAACATCTAAATTAATAAATTCTTTCATTTCTTTATGATTTATTAAAAATCTATATGAACCTTTTTCTCTTTGATTCATAATAACATCTTCTCCATTATCAATATTTAAAAATTGATTGTTTGAAAGGTAAAAAGTGTCAACATCTCTTCCGCTAAAATCTTCAAAATTTTTACACTCTTGCATTAGAACTGCGTTATTAAATTTAACTATTTTTTTTATCGTTTCTTTAACATGAATAATCACTTCTTTATTAAAACCATTTTTTTTTTTTGAGGATGGAAAATTGGTGTGATAAGGAATTAATTCATATTTTTTATTAATCATTGTTTTTTTTATTATAAAGTATTTATTTTAGAGTGATATAAATAGAAATAAAATTAGTAAAATATTTAATAAAATCTACATATTTTTTTAAATATTGCTAAAAAATTATTAAACTTGATTATAATTTACTCTCAAATCAAAAAATTAGAAAAAGATTTAATAGTTTCAATGAAATTTTTATAATTAAGAAATTACATATATAACTAGACATAATATATTTCATTATTTAATAATAAATTTAATGTTAAAAAAATTTAGAATACCATGGAGTCCAAGATCACATTTTTTTTCTTCAAGAGAAAAAAGTGAGATTATTAAAGTATTAGATAAATCTGAATGCTTAACCCAAGGAAAATGGTTAGAAAAATTTGAAAATAAATTTTTAAAATTTTTAAATTCTAAGGGTAAAGCTTATGGTGTTACAAGTGGAGCAAGTGCAATTGAACTAGCTGCAAGTGTTTTAAAACTTAAACCATCAGATGAAATAATTATACCTTCACATACATATTGTGCTTCAGCATTACCGTTTGTTCGATATAATACAAAAATAAAATGGGTTGATATAAATAAAGATGATTTTACTATTGATATCGATCATTTAAAAAAACTTATAAATAAAAATACTAAAGTAATATTTGCAGTTCATTTATATGGATTACCTTGCGAAATAGTAAAAATTAAAAAAATTTGTAATAAAAAAAAAATAATTTTAATTGAAGATTGTGCTCAATCACTAGGTTCAAAGATTAAAGATAAATATGTTGGAACCTTTGGAGATATGTCGATATTTTCTTTTCATCAGCAGAAAAATATGACTACTCTTGGTGAGGGTGGAATGCTAGTTGTAAATAATAAAAAATTTCAAAAATATATTCCAGGATTAAAACATAATGGTCACAGACCTTATAAAAATAAAAAAAAATATTGGAAACCTGCAATGGTTGATGTTTATGAAGATTTAAAAGGAGTTACTCCATTTAACTTTCCAATGACTGAAATACAAGCATGTGCGGGATATTACTTGCTTGATAGAGTTAAAAGATTGAACAATTTAAGGAATAAAAGAGCAAAAATATTAATTAATTCGCTTAAAGAATTTAAATTTATTAAATTTCAAAAAATTAAAACAAATTTTTACAACTCTTACCATTTACTTCCTGCATATTTTGATAAAAGCAAACTTAATATTACAAGAGATAAGTTTATAGACACTTTGAGTAAAAAATATGGTATTCAGCTTATAATCCAATACCATCCACTTGATAAATATCATTTTTTTAGAAAAAAATATAAATCAAATAATGATTTAAAAAATACATACTACTTTTATGATAATATGTTTTCTATACCTTCTTATGTTTGGATGTCAGATAAAGATTTTAATTATTTAATTTCAAGCTGTAGAAAAGAACTAAAAAAAATTAAATATCTTGAAAAATAAAATTTGTTTAATTTGCTGTAGAGGTGGTTCAAAAACCATAAAAAATAAAAATATTAAAAATTTTGCTGGAAAGCCCCTGCTAAGCTGGATTATAGAAGAAGCTTTAAAAAGTAAAGTATTTGACAAGATAATATTGTCTACAGACTCAAAGAAAATCCAAAATATTGGAAATAAATATAATATTTTTATACCAGGATTAAGACCTAAAAATTTAGCTAAAGCAAACTCAGACCAATTTGAAACACATAAATATATTTTTAAAAAATTAAATATAAATGATGATAATTCGGTAGTTTGTGTTTTAAATAATAATCCATTTATCAATTCTAAGTTAATAAAAAAAAGCTATGAAATATTTAAAAAATATAATTATAAAAGAATTATAGCAGATTATTCTAAAGTTGATGGAGACTATATAGCTTTTAAACAATTATTCATTACTAATAAAAAAATTAGATTTTTAAATGAAAAGAAATTTTTAGACTTGAAGCTTAATAGGCAAGAGTTAAAAAATTTTTATACATTTATATTCAACATAAGATGGGGACGTCCATCTGATCTTATAAATTATAAAATTTTTAAAAAAAATTTAGCTAAAAACGGTTATGGATTAGAAATATCTAAATTAGAGAATTTTGATATAGATGATCTAGAGGATTGGAAGATAGCAATCAGTGTTTTCAAATCATTACGAAATGTTAGATAAAAAAAAATTTAAAAAAAATCTTTCAATTACTCAGGGAAGACATTTAAAAATAATTAATCAAAGAATTCAAATGTTTCCAGGGAAAAATTGGCATAATGAGTTAAAATTATTTAAAATTACTAAATTAAGATTTATAGAATGGGTTGTTTCAAAAGATAATTTTGAAAATAATCCAATCTGTCAAATTAATGGTTATAAAATTATAAATAAATATTTAAGAAAAAATGGAATAAAGTGTAGATCAGTAGATTTAGATTTTATAGTAAAAGATAGCCCGTTAAAATATTCAAAAAAAAAAATTATATCATTTAAAGAAAAAATAAAAGTTATATCATTGAATGCATCTAAAATTGGTGTCAAACATTTGATATTTCCATTTCTAGAAAATTCTTCACCTAATGGAAAATTAAAACAAAATAAACTTAATTTAATATTAAGTGAAATAAGAAAAGAAACCCCGAAGAAATTATTTATATTGATTGAAACAGACTTAAAACCAATTGAATTATTGAAAATAATTAAAAAGATGAAAAATAAAATTTTTATAAATTATGATTTGGGAAATAGCGCTTCAAAAAATTATAATTTTAATGAAGAAAAAAAATATTTTAAATTTGTAAAAAATATACATTTAAAAGATAGAGTTAAAAATGGATCTACAATTAGGTTTGGTCATGGAAACGCTGACTTTAAAAAAATGTTTACTTTTTTATTGAAAAATAAAAATAATTATGACTTTAATCTCCAGCCAGCCAGAGGTAAATACAATGAAGATATTAAAGAAATTAAAATAAATTTGGAGTATATAGATAGTTTATTGGCGAATTTATGAAAAAAAAAATAGTTATTGTTGGTTCCTCAGGAAATCTTGGGAAGTACATTCTAAAAGAGTTAAAAAAAACTAATACCATGCTGGGTATAGAAAGAAAAAAAAGTCATAATAATTTTGAGTGCAAAGATCTTTCAAATTTTAAAATGAATTTTGATACATTTAAATTGATAAAAAAAAACAACTCAAAATTAGATGCTATAATAATTTGCACTGGCAAAAGTAGCAAAGATCCGAGCAAAAAAATTGATCAGAAGTTCTTAAATTCTTTTAAATCAAATTTATTAACTGTTTCAAATACATTAGAGTCTTATCAAAAAATATATAAAAATAAACCAACTAAAATAATTGTTATTTCTTCTATAGCTGCAATAAAAATAATGGAAGCACCAATTGAATATTCAATAAGTAAATCTGCTCTAAATCATTATTGTCAAATAAAAGCAAAACAATTATCAAAATTTAAAATTAAACTTAATGTAATTTCACCAGGAAATATTTTAAATAAAGATAATAATTGGTATTTAAAAAAAAAAACTAATAATAACAAAGTTAAGAATTATATTAAAAAAAATGTTCCATTAAACTCTTTTTGTGAGCCAAAGCAAATTTTGGCTTTATGCAAATTGCTAATAAGTGATGATGGAAATTTCTTTCAGGGGTCAAATATTGTAATGGATGGGGGTCAGATTTTATGATCTCTAGAAAAAAAATACTAATAACAGGAGCAGGAGGTTATTTAGGCAGCAATCTTTGCTTTTTATTTTCAAAATTAAATTATGATTTAATTTGCTTAGACATAAATAAAAGCAAACTAAATTTATTAAAAAAAAAATTATCAAATTTTAAAAATAATCAATATTATTTTTCAGTTGATATAACTGATGAGAAAAAAGTAATTAAAGTTTATAATACTTTAAAAAGAAAGAAATGTATTATTGACGTCATAATAAATAATGCAGCAAATAACCCATCTGTTAAAAAAACAAAAAAAATTAAATTAATGGACATAGTAGATTGTAAAAAAGATTTAAATGTTGGTCTTATGGGCGCATATATAATTACAAAAACATTTGTAGATAGTATGAAGAAAACTAATGGAGGTAGTATTATAAATATTGGGTCTGATTTAAGTGTATTATCACCAAATCATGAAATTTATAAATCTGGCAAAGAAAATTTTTTAAAACCAATTTCATACTCTGTAATTAAACATGGATTAGTTGGTTTAAACAAATATTTTGCAACGCTATATGCTAAAGACGGTATAATATCAAACATGATTTCTCCAGGTCCAATAGATACTAATATTCCTAATTACTTAAAGAAAAGATTATTAGCAAACACTCCTATGAAGAAGTTATGCTCTATTGATGAAATATTTAAATTAGTAATATTTTTTTGTGATACCAGCAAAAGACACATTACAGGTCAAAACATTTTAGTTGATGGTGGAAAAAGTTTAATTTGATTATAATCTGTTAAGTCAGGATTACTTATATAAAATTAATTATTTACTAGATGCAAAATATAATTGAACAAACAAGTTATAAAATTTTTTATATTTCTCCAAATAGTGTAAAATACTGCATTTCTCCATCAGTTCATTGTGATTATACTCAATTTAATTCGTCAACTTTACATCCGCATGCTGGTCAAGATAGAGGCGTGTTTAAAGAAGATCCAAAAGGATGTATTAGGATAATTAATTCAGATTGGGATCTTGGTCCTGGAATATTATTTTCAAAACTTTATGAATATCAATCCTTGCATAATCACTACTTAGGTAAAGAAAATTGGAAAAAATCAAAATTTGCTCAAAGGTATTATAATTATATCAAAGCTGGCAATGTTCCAGATAGAGGTTTTCAGAATGCTGATGATTTTCTTTTGGGAAGAGAAAAACAAATAGATGAGTTATTTGAGTCTATTTTAAAAAACAATGTTTATCCTATTAATATAGAAAATGATAATAAACTATTTTTAGATAATATTTCTTTAGCACTTACTAAAAATGAAGATTTATATTTTAATAATCGTGGACATCACAGATTGTCTATAGCAAAAATACTAGGTTTAAAAAAAATACCAATTAAGATTACCTTAGCAAAATCAATAAAAAACTTGGAAAGTTTTATTTCTTCTATAAATAATTAATAAAATTTAAGGCTTTTATCTAATGAAAAATAAAATCTATGTACTGTTATAATAAATCACTCAATTTTTTTCTATAGATTGAATGCAAACCTTCAATGATTGATGAAAACAGTAAAGTTGATATTAAAATGTTAGTGAAAAAAGGTATTGCCATAGTATAGCACAATATTAAACCATCAAAAGTATATCCATAAGATCCTAATGACCAAACTCCAAAGTTAGTAATTAGAAAAAATAATAATGCTCCAATTAATGCTCCTGAAATTCTTGAGATGATATTTGATATAAAAAATCTTGATAAAAATCCAATTAAAATAACACTTCCCCAGGTGAACAAAATAACTCCATGAAAACCAATAATCAAATCAGTTATTGCAAAGCTTAAAACTAAAGATGGCAAATATCTTACCCCCAAAAGTGCTGGTACATAAAAGCTTAAAGCCAATAAACTTGTAAAATTTGGTGGATGAGGAATAAATCTGCTAGCAGCTAGAGCAGCAAAAATTCCTAAAGATATTTTTAAATAGTTCATAAACGTTATATTTTTAAATTATATCAAACAAAATAACTAGTATAATGTTGTAAAACCAATTCTAAATTGTCTACCATCCTGACTATAAGTTGCGGGTTTTTCATATCTCTCATTGAGTAAATTTGTAAAACTTAGTGTAAAAACATTATTAAATTTCTTTTTTCTTAATGTTAGATCTACCAAATCTACACTTTTTACAAATTCATTTTTAGATCCTGTCCAATCTAGATGCTCACCAATATATCTATAATTTAAATTTAAATTTAAAGGACCATAATTTTTTATGTTCAGTTTTTTTTCATAATCAATCCCATAAGATAAATCAGGTCTTCTAGAATTTGGACCTCCGGTGTCTGTTCGACTTTTAGCAAAATGTGACATAATTGAAATTTTTTGATTATCTTTCAAAAATAGATTGATTTCACTTTCAATACCTTCTTGAGTGGTATCTGGAACTTTATTTTCATACCCAGACCAATCTGATTTAATTTTAATTCTATCAGTCATATTTGTTCTATAAAGTGTTGATATAAATTGAACATTTTCAGTAAAATTATATTTCCCATACAATTCATTAGTAGTACTTTTTTCTGGATCAATGCCAGTGCTTCCTGAATGCGAACTCGATGAGCCATATAATTCATAAAGGCTTGGGTTCTTCAATCCTGTTGAGCGAGTTAAACCTAATTTTAAATTTTTAAATAGTTGGGTATAGTTAATTTTATATGTTTGATTTGCACCAGTTTCTTTGTGATCATCGTTTCTTAAATGTAATGATAAAGATTGTTTATCATTAAATTTATATCCGGCATTTGCAAAAATACCAAAATTTTTTAAATGTCCTTTGGTTTGTGATGTAAATGTAAGTGTTGTATAGTCACCCCAGTCATATTTATATTCTGCCCCATATCCAAAAGAAAGGTTATCATTAAAAGTCATGTCCCTCTCAGCCTTTGTGGTGAGAGACTCACTGTAATATTTATTTACAGTGCCTTGTTCATCATATTTTCGGTCATAGTTATGATAGTGAATAATAAAATTATCAAATGAATTGTTGGTGAACCTTTCAAAACCAGCCTGCATTGCATACATTTTATTATCTGAAATAATATTTTCTTCAGTGGATGCATTTTTATCATAATCTGACTCGGTATCTCTTCCATAAAATGTTGACTTAAACTTTAAATTTTCATTTATCCACTTATTAGCATTTAAATTAACTTGATAATTTTGGGTCCCATCTTTTTCTGAACCTTTAGCAATTGCACTATCAGTTTTCATTTGATTTGCAGCACCTTTAAAATTTAAATGCCAATCATTTTTAGTTATTTTGGTTTGGTTGTAATTAAAAGATTTGTTGTTAGTATTAAATCCACTTATCGAATAACTGTTGTTATAATCAATATCAGTAACAAAATTTATTGCTCCACCTATAGCATCTGGACCAAAATGAGAACCGTTTGCTCCTTTGTATATCTCAACTTGTTGAATAGTTTGAATAAAATCTTGCCCAAAATCATGCACCCCATTTGTTGTGGATTGATCATTAATAGGAATACCATTCAGTAAAACAAGAGTATGATTTGATTCAGAACCTCTCATGAAAATTGCTCCTGTTTGTCCTTTTTGACCAGACTGGTAATAATCAAGTCCTGGAATTAGCTTAAGTAGATCGAAAGTATCTTTTGCCCCGGTCGCCTCAATTTGCTGTTTATTAAAAACTTTCTTAATAACACTGTCATTATTATGATTTGAAGTATTTGGAGTTTTGCTAATTATTACACACGAGATACCCTCTCTATTATCCCACTCACAATCATTTAAATTTTCAGCATACAGATTTGATATTAATAATAAAATGAATATTGAAGT
>MDSZ01220012.1_pt1 | contig 11030 bp, 11 predicted proteins | sample 811201 | NCBI WGS metagenome assembly MDSZ01 (sample SAMN05326647, study PRJNA326480) | marine metagenome | isolation source: seawater | place: Indian Ocean: North | collected 2010 | reverse complement strand
TTCAACAGCCTGAATGGGGTGATTGCCTGAAGCGGTTTCTCCAGAGAGCATTACCGCAGTTCCTCCAGTGCGAATCGCGGTGGATACATCGCTTACCTCTGCTCTGGTTGGACGTGGATTGAGGTTCATAGATTCCAACATCTGTGTCGCTACAATTACCACCATGCCCCTCATCAAACCGGCATCGATAATTCTCTGCTGTGCAAGTGGAACTTCCTCGAGAGGAATTTCAACACCAAGGTCGCCTCTTGCTACCATGACCGCATCAGCGGCATCCAAAATTGAGTGCAAGTTTGTTAGAGCAGAAGGATGCTCGATTTTGGCGATTACAGGAGTGTGTAGGCCTGCTGCTTTGATGGCATCCTTTGCAGGTTTCAAGTCATCAGCACTTCGAACATAAGAGACTGCAATCCAATCTGCTCCTGCTTCCAAGGCATGCTGTAAAGCCGCCTTGTCCTTAGGGCCAATCGCTGGCAAATCGAGCATTGTTCCGGGTACGTTGATCCCTTTTCGGCTCGATACTGGACCACCGTCTTCGACAAGACAGTCAACGAATGAGTCGGCTTCTCCACCGACGGATTCAACAGTAATTCGAATCAATCCATCAGCCAACAGAATGGCATCTCCTGGCTTCAATTCTGCAGAGAGCCCACCATACTCTACTGGTAATTCATCTCCATCGTATTCAGTGAGTCCACACAATAAACGAATCTTATCGCCATTGTTGAGCATACGGACTCCGGAAAAATTGCCTAAGCGTAGTTTTGGTCCGGGTAGATCTGCGAGAATACAGGTAGTACGGTCCTCGGTTTCCAGTGACCTTATTCGCTCATACAATTCCGTTTTTGACTCAGGTTCTCCATGAGAATAGTTGAGTCTGAAAACATCTGCTCCAGCCTCGAATAGTGCTGTTAATTTGTCTTCATCCCAAGAAGCTGGGCCGATGGTCGCAACCACCCGGGTCCTTCTCATGTTACTACCTGAGGCTTTGAGACCTAAAGGATGCCTCCGTAATCTCAATAGTTCACCGGATTCCGGTTCCGTATGCTATGAATTCGAAGGCGCCTCTCTTGTCGCCAGCATTGGCCATTACCATCGCAGTTTCAATTCTGACGTTTACAATATCATCCCAGCCTTCGGTCTGGCCTTGTTCACGTAATCGTTGCAAAACCTCGCTTCTACCATGAGCTAATAACCGGTCATAAACAGTAATGTTTCCACCGAATAAAGTGTGAATTGATGCTATGAATAATTGCCACCATGATGGTCCTAATGTGATGTTAGACTTGACCAAACCACAGTGGTTAATTTCACGATCTGGAACTGGGTGTGAGAGGGTATGGATGTTATCTCTGCCGAATTCTGCAAAGAATTTCTGTTCTCTTTCAAGTAAGCGCTTGAACATTTTTTCTTGATGGAGAACTCTTGAGAATAACATCGAATAGATGAACAAAATTGGTGAAAAGAAGTAGATTACTGGTGAAAGAATTACCAGTACCCATTGGCCAAAATTCATTCAATCACCTACTCAACGATTACAGCAGTTCCGTATGCGAATAGTTCTGCGGCTCCTCCAGCTACACTACTGGTTGCAAATCTAACGTTGACCACAGCATTTGCACCGCGTTGAGATGCATCGATCATCATCCGTCCCAGTGCTTCATTGCGTGCCTCTTGCAATAGTTCAGTATATGCTGCAAGTTCTCCTCCAACAATATTCTTCAATCCAGCAAGGATATCTTTTCCAATATGCTTGGCCCTTACGGTAGAACCGGTTACCACTCCTAGAGATTGGTTAATCGATTTACCAGGGATTGTTTCAGTGTTGGATAACAGTATGCCCATATCTTGCATATTAGTTGCCATCAAGAGGTGGTTTTTGATTGTTGATATGGAATCCACTCTCTGGAATCTCGGGGCCCGGTTTGTACACATAGCCAACAATCACTACCAATGCGATTAGAGCAGTGCCACAGAAACCAGCGCTTAGAGTACCAGTATGTGCGATCCACGCCCAATCTCCGCCTCCAGGTATTCCTTCCATGAAATCTGCAACAATTGATGATGAGATTGCTGCCCCCCATATGTCACCCACCATTTTTATTGCACCCCAAGCGAGCCCCACTGGGATCATTTTCTCATGCCGCGTCCAAATCATAATCGATGCTGCAACTCCGAGAAAGAAAGTAACAATTCCAAAAATGAGGACGATTTCATTCAGAATTGAATCGTTTAGTTCATTCTCCATCTGCAAATATTCATCATAGATTTCCCAATTTAGTAGCGACTCATTGTATTCCATCTGCTCTTCAGATGTGCCGTTTTCGGGATATTCTCCGGGATGTTTCATTTCATTGAAAGAATACGCACTATACCCTGTGAGTCCAAATATTTCGACCCAAATTACATTGAGGGCTGCGCCAAAGGCAACTAATGCAATGATGATTGAAACAGTTCTTGCAACCCAAGGAGATGCTTCATCAGGTAACGGTATTGTATTTGCAGGTTGCAAAATACCACCTCAAAGAATCGGTTGGTTCCTGAGCCATTCCAAATCAGAGATGTACAATTGGCGGATATCATCCAATCCAAGAACGAGCATGGCGAGTCTTTCAAGACCCATTCCCCAAGCACATACTGGGTCTGTAATGCCCAAAGGTTCGGTGACCTCTGGTCGGAAAATTCCTGCTCCTCCAAGTTCTAGCCACTTGCCTCGCCACTTGACCTCGACCTCAAGCGATGGCTCAGTGTAAGGGAAATAAGCAGGTCTTACCCTTACTTCTGGATAACCCATTTTCTCATAGAATGTTTTCAGTGTGGTAACCAACATCCCTAGGTTGGCGCCAGGTTCCATGATGATTCCTTCAATCTGGTGGAACTCGGGTAGGTGAGTGCGGTCAATGCTTTCCTTCCTGAATACTCGGTCGATTGCGAATACTCGACAAGGCTTCTTTGGATTTTCTGCAAGGTATTGAATTGTGTTTACAGTGGTGTGAGTTCTTAGGAGTCCCTTTTGGCTAATCTCCTCACTAAATTCTCCACCCCATCCAGTTGATTCAGTATCTCCGCCATGCTCGTGAATTGCCTTCCATGAAGCTAGAAGTTCAGGATTAATTTTGATGGACTTAGGTTCATCGAGGTAGAATGTGTCCTGCATTTCTCGGGCAGGATGATCTTGAGGAATGAACAGTGAATCCATGTTCCAACCTGCGGTTTGGACATAATCGTCAACGATTTCAGAGAAGCCCATCTCAAGGAAAATCGAGCGTATTCTTTCAATTAATGCCTGCATGGGGTGTGAGCGCCCAGTGCGCGGTATTGTCGCTTCCAATGTAACGTCATAGGGGCGGAATTCAGCCTCTTTCCAAGAATCGCCTTGAAGCAATTCTGGAGTAATTTCAGCGATTCGCTCAACCTCTTTCAATTCCGACGCAGGAATTGACTTTCCAGAAGATGTAATCTCCCATGTGCGTTCGATAGATTCAACGGTCTCGATCAAATTTCGACGGCCTTTGAAATGTTCATACAGGCCGGAATCAATAGATGGATTAGAAATGAATTCACTGCGAGCAGCGATTTCGGCATCTACTGAATCAGAATCTTCACAAGTGAATTTTCCACCTTGAATCGAAACTCCTAATCCTTTGAGCAGGCCTACTCCAGGGCCTGCCTCATGACGCTCAAATGAACTGGATAAATCCTTCATGCTCGCATCAGGATTCTGCTTGATGAATGACCAGAGGCGTGCCTCGAGCAGTCCTTCTTTGGCAGCCTTTTCACCTTCACTTCCGAGAATTACATCGCTGCTTGAGTTTTCAATTTGAGTGACTAAGCCATGATTGGCTAGCCCATGACCTGCTGCAACTGCGATAGCTTGGTCATCCCAATTACAAGCATCTAGAATCTCTTCCAAAGTCCACTTACCATGGCGTCCTTGCATAGCCGCGAGCAATCTTCGCTCGGGGTTGGTTAGGTCCGCCATGAATACAACGGGGCGAAGGTAGGTCTTGAATGCCTTGGCTTTCATTCCTCTTCAGAGACCCACAATTGCTTTCCACAATTTGTGCAGGTGTACTCATCTGGTCGTGGACCATCTACAGTTTCCAAGTGTCCACAAGGGCCACACAAAATGGTTGAACGAATCGGTTCATCCATTGTCACATCAACGCGATACATGAATCGCCCAGCATCTGGTAGCCTTTCCATGGTTGGTTCCCAAGAAGCAACGGCTTCGTCACTCATTCCTATGGTTGAAGGAATAGACATTCCTAGAACGAAACAAACGATTCCTGAGATGCCCATGACGCTGCCAACAGCAACATTTGCACCGAAGGCGAACATTGCTCCAAGTGTGATTAAAACCGCGCCAGAGATTAAGAAATTCTCTCGCTTATTTTTCATTCACATCAACTCAATGCAGCGCTCAATGCTTCAGCGACTCTATCCAAATCTTTGGTGGAAAGAGCACACAATCCTACTCGAACTCCGCCCTTCAATGGGACTAGGTAAACGTCCATTTCTGCACATGATTCAGCGATGGCAACAGGGTCCTCGGCTTCCATCCATGCAAAGAATCCGTCCATTGTAGGGTTCAGTGGAACATCGTGCTTCTCACAAGCCTCGATTAGTGCAGTGCGTCTGTTATCGAGAAGCGACTTCAGCCGATCTCTTTCCCCTTCCCACGCAGCACCGCCTTCTGGTGTAGCATGCATTTCAGAGACACAGTACTGCGCAACTCGTGGTGCTGCGGACCAAGTTTGTCTACCGGTGACGCTCATGACGGTATTCAACCGATCACAAATCTCTTGGTCAGGATGCAAAGAAACCAATGCACCAGTTCTAAGGCCATAGATAGTATGAGATTTTGAAAGTGAAATTGCAAAACAAATCAGTAGATTCTCGGGCCAAGGCATTCCCTCTTCTATCGATTCTAGAATAGTATCCGCCCAGCCATGAGGGTCATCAGCATACAATGAGTATGCTAGGTCCAAAAGCAAGGTATGTCCAACTTCAGAGTTGTTCAGTGCCGAAGTCACAAATGCGTCCAGACAGGCGTCTCGTCCATCTTCTGTCATCGATAATCCTGTTGGATTATGAGCAGGGTCATTCAACCAAACCATGACCTTGTCTTGCTCTGAACACAAGGTTGCAAGTGAGTTTTCAAAATTCTCCCGATCGAAATATGGGTGTTCATCAGTTGCGGTTTGTGGCAAGAGCGGCCAAGTGATGTAATCCAAACCATTGTTCTCAAGGAATCCTTTGTATGGCCCCCAGTGTCTGTCCCTAAGCAGAACTTTTTGACCAGGTTCGCTAAGGTTGTTCGCCGCTAAATACAACGCACCGCTACCGCCGGGAGATGCGGTAGATGCCATGTGAAATCCGAGAGATTCAAACTTCGCTCGTGCTTCTCCAAGAGCTAGTGTTTTCGATAAATCGAGGAAAGCAGGTAGGCCTGCAAGCGGTGCATATGCGGCGATTTCTGTCTCGGGGGCAACTCTGACTGCAGCATCTACAACTTTGTTAATCGCAAGACTGCCATCGTCTTCGAGAAGTGCCCCAATTGTTCCATTAACTGCATCTCTGCCATCTGCAACTGCGGCTTGGTAACGTGCCCACCAACTGAATATGGTGTCACTGCCCTGCTTTAGCGAAGCAGCGTAGTTGAGCACATGATCTCCAGCCATGTTCTGCGCATCTAGACATCTGCTATTGACTTGCCGACGCATTCATGAGGCAAATGCTTCTGGCTCGGTCCGCGCCAACGTAGCATAGCTGGTAGTGCTTCGGATTTGTAATCCGACGGTCGGGGGTTCGAGTCCCTCCGTTGGCTCCTCTTTTTTCTTGCAATTAGCATGCATTTAGTTCCCAATTTTTCAGAATCTTCGCATAGATGCGTGTATGCTTATGTTGAATTGCGGTGTGGCGTTGAATATGGGAGCAGCCAGGTTGGATGGTAGAGCATGTGCCGCTGCACTCGAAGAAGAGTTGCTGAAGCGGATTTCTGCTTGTGCGGTAACCCCTCATTTAGCGGTTGTAATCGTTGGCGATGACCCTGCGTCTCATGTTTATGTCAATAACAAAGTCAAGACCTGTAATCGGCTAGGGATTAAATCAACTCATATCGAATTGTCTGCAGAAACCTCTGAAGAGGAATTGCGAGAGACTATTCAAAATTTGAATTCACAAGATGACCTACATGGAATATTGATTCAATCTCCATTGCCGGACCATATGGATGAGGAATCGATAACCGATATGATCGACCCTGCAAAAGATGTCGATGGATTCCATCCAACAAATCTGGGACGATTGGTTCAAGGCAGAACCGATGGAATGCTACCTTGTACTCCATCGGGTGTAATGGAGATGCTAAAATTTGCAGGAGTTAACCTCTCTGGGAAAAAGGCAGTAGTAGTAGGTCGTTCAAGAATTGTAGGTATGCCACAAGCACTACTGCTCGCTGCTAAAGGGGCTGATGCAACTGTGACAATCGTCCATTCTCGCACTGCTGATGCACAAGCAGAATGCCTCGCTGCAGATGTTATCGTCGCTGCGGTTGGAAGGCCTGAAATGATCAAGGCGGATTGGGTGAAGCCCGGAGCAGTCGTAGTCGATGTTGGCATCAATAGAGTAGATGACCCAACTAGGGAAAGAGGCTGGCGTTTGGCAGGAGATGTCGACCCTGGTGTCTCCGAAGTAGCTTCGCTGTTATCTCCAGTTCCTGGTGGAGTTGGGCCGATGACAATTGCCATGTTGATGGCAAATACCGTTACGGCCGCAGAGAGCCAACATTATTGAGGGCTGGTCCTCTCATTTGTTCATGGACCCGCGCCACCCCAACATCGCATTCGCTGCGAACACCGTGGCTTTGGTCGCAGGTGTATTCACTCTATTCTCCTGGTTATTGCCAATTCTAACCCCTTCTGGGTGGAGTTGGCCAGAGACCATTTCTGCGGTCTTAGTGCCCATTTCTTTAGGTGTATCTTGGTGGGCGAGATTGGAGCACGACACCCCGGTTGTTCATGCTCATGGGACTTCTGCTGACCAATATGCTGCGATGGAAGATCTTCCTACCATGGTCAGTCTTGACCAGCCACAAGATTTTGTCAATCCAAATACTGCGGCGGTAATCGCATCAATTGTTGGGGAACAACAAGAATCCAGCGAAGCAGCGGTACTATCAGCGATTGACACTCTTTCATCGGGAGAGATTGGGGCAAGTTCTGCGCAAGCAGTTTCTCACAACAATGTCGACCATGCCACTGTAAATGTCGAACCAGAGGTAAAGGTAGAGCGAGTTGAAAAGCGAGAATTCGTGACTGAAGGAATCGCTTCAATACCTCTGCCAACAATCCCTCCATTGGACTTGCCAGAGATTCCAGAAATGGTTGAACTGCCACCAATGCCAGACTTGGATGATTTGATTGAAGAAGATGAGTACTCCGCTGCTCTACCTCCATTAGACCTACCTGATTTACCAGAATTCTGAGGCTTCACTATGTGGACTCAAGCGGTTGATTTGCACTGCCATTCGCATCACAGTGATGGCTTGTGGTCGCCCAGTGAGATGGCAAAAAGAGCACATGATGCAGGTGTGAAGGTGTGGTCATTGACAGACCACGATACCAATACTGGATGGGATGAGGCAGCAGATGCATGTTCGGAGTTGGGGATTCGATTTATTCCCGGCGTTGAGATTACATGTGCGGTTGAAATGACCAGTGAAACAAGTGATTCAACCTCGTGGCATCTACTAGCATACTTCCCAGAAGGTTGCAGCCCCGAGTTCACCTCTTGGTTGGAATCGTTCAAAGATTCTAGAGTTCCGAGGATGAAATCTATGCTCAGCGCCTTAGCAGAATTGGGTCACCAAATTCCGTTCGAAGATGTTGCGAAATTTGCTGAGGGAAGCATCGGGAGGCCTCATCTTGCCAGAGCGATGATCGAACACGGAATTGTCGAAACAATGCAACAAGCATTCGATGATTGGATTGGCGACAGTGGTCCTGCATTCCGAGAGAGACCTTTGCCAACCATCGCTGAAGCGGTTGAAATGGTGCATTCATCTGGAGGGATAACATCTCTTGCTCATCCGGGATATTACGGGATTCCATCAGATGAATTGGTTCAGCGTTTGGTTACTTTAGGAGTGGACTGTATTGAGGCAGTGCACGGTTCTCATCCTGATTCATTGAGATTTGAGTTGATGCAATATGCGCTTCCAACAAGTGTTGGTGGTGATTCACATGGCACAGAAAAGCGTCCTTCACCAGGAAAGATGCCTGTGCCACTCAAGCATCTGCATCGCTGTTTCCATCCATGAGAGTCTCAAGGATTAATGCGATTTCAAACAAGGCAATAATCGGTACTGATACCAAGAATAGCGAAAGTGGATCTGGCGGTGAAAATGCCGCTCCCAATACGAATGTTGCAAACCATATGTGCTTGCGATATGCGGTTAGTGTTTCACGCCCTACAGCACCGCTTCGTAACAACAGAATCGTTGCTAGGGGCGCTTGGAATCCAATCACACAAGCGATCATGAGATTGATTATGAATCCAACAAAAGACGACAGTTTCCACTCGGTGGACAATCCTGCAGACTGTGCATCTGCGGCCAGATAATCGAGTAGCATTGGAGTCAACAATTCCCATGAATAAAGCAAGCCACAAACCGCTAGAGCGAAAATCGAAGCGAGTGACATGAATACTGCAGTACTCGGCCTTGGAATCTTACGTGCTAACTCACTTCGCCATGCACCTTCGATGAGAAGAGCTAGTGCCGCTAGTGAAAATCCGAGCCAGGCTCCAACCTTGACTTGAATCATAATGAATTCAACCGGAGTCAATACGATGATATTGACCTCATCTGGAGCAAGTCCAGAATTGAGTAGCCAGTCCACGACTTGCTTCGAAAGAGGAATCCCAGCAATCAATCCAGCTAGGAATAATGTGACAACCAATTTGACCCTTGAGCGGATATGCTTGCTTATGTTTGTGAAAAACAACTTGATTTTTGGATCGATTAGAGGTTCTTCACTCATTCACTCTTCCTCCCACAAGTGCGAGGGAGTCGAGTCGATGAAAGATCTTCCAGCTTTCTTCAGTCTCTTGAGTCTGTGAATTACGAACCCGGTCATCCATAAGGAAGGCAATGATAGAGCGACTGCTTTCCACATCACATCAACATTGTAGTCGTTCATGATTCGAACTTCCACAACATCATCTACATCATCTGCAGTATTGTGTAGAATTACTAGATGCCAGAGTTTTGCATCATCAGTAACTACACTAACTGTTTCACCTGGAGCCACGGTTTGAACTTCTTCGAGTTGTTTAGCAACTTCCCAATCAATTACTCCTTCATTCATCGCACCAACGGCTTTGTCATTCCATATGACAATGAATTCGAGATTATGAGTATCATCTAGATTGGTGATCGATGTCGTTACGTTTTCACCATATTGCAGCGGAGTAAGAATCTCGTAAGTCGAGTCGCCACCACCAAGTCGCATTGAGACTCTGTCGTCGACTTCACTCTCTTGGTAGGATACTGCAGAGAGGATTAGGAACAGCATAACCAATGTCGCAGCACCTTCCCAGAAGGTGTGATGGACCACTTTCTTCTTGGTAACTCCCTCGAACATTTTTCCATGATCGTTGCGCATTCTTGGTTGTAAATGATGAATGAATAACGCACCAATTGCACCGACTAGCATACCTAGAGGGATGTCGATTAGCCAATGTATTCCTAGGTATGCAATTGTGAAAATGAATAGCACAGTATTGACTATGATGAACATGTGGTAAGGCCAATGTTTCCAGTCGCGTACCCTGATTCCCTTTTCCTTACAGTGCAGCCAATTTAGCAAAATGATACCAAATGGGATTGCAACATGCAGCGAGGGAACTGCATTATCCAGCGGGTCATGACTTGCATAGAATACAGAATACCAACCATCGTGATAGAGAAGTGCCTTCATTCCAGGAATCCAAGAAGAGGTCACCTCTACGTTGAAGAAGAGGTAATACGGAACAGCAATCGCATAGATTAGGAGATAATTCAGAGTTACTTTGTCGGTAAGATCTCTCTCGCCAACGTAAGCGAAATACACTGTCGTGATGTAAATTAGGAAGAGATAGATGAACAGATAATGGAAATTCAAGAACTCGGTTAGCCAAGCATTCTCAAATGTCTGTTGTACCCAGAGAGTTGCTTCTCCCTCGATTGCATAAATCCAATCGGTCCAATTGCCTGTGGAATTTTTAATCGGTTCATTCAGGTTGTCAGTGACAGACTTCCATTTGATAATTACAAGATATCCAAGCGCATGCAGATAGTACCGCTTGTCATGAATAGTCTGTGCCCAACGATTCATCGGAACTCTAGTTTCCTCACGGCCTCGGGTGAACACCCAGCAAACAAGAGGTGTCAGGATGAGGATTAATCCCATCATGACCCAGTAGGGACTCATCAGTCAGACCCCCATAGCCTTCGGCTATGAGTATTTTCACTCAGAAGCGCCCGCGCGGTTCTTCTCGTCCTCTGCTCTAGCTACGGCGATACCATCTTCCACGTCGATCTTTCGAAGTAAGATGGCGCCTCCAACAATAAGGAGAGAGATTGAGAATATACCGACTCTTGAATCAAACATTGTAGTCATGACACCATAGAGTAGTGGTCCAATTAGCGCAGCGACTTTACCAAAGAATCCGAAGAACCCGAAGAATTCTGCGGAGCGTGTTTCAGGGACCATTTGGCCAAACAAAGATCTGGATAGTCCTTGTGATCCACCAAGTAGTGCTCCAGCCATAACACCGAGTAGAAGGAATTGGATTGTCACAGAGATTCCTAGTGGTGCCCAAATCCAATCCCTGGCAGTTTGTGGGATAAAGTCGATGTAACCATCACCGAGTGTTGTAGGGTGCCCTTCTCCAATTTCAGTTTGCCCACCTAAATCTCCTCCGTCAATACTCATCGAAAAGCGAGTTTCTGATATTGAGTCAGCCAATGCTTGTAAAGCAGCAAC
>MDSZ01202904.1_pt1 | contig 11030 bp, 9 predicted proteins | sample 811201 | NCBI WGS metagenome assembly MDSZ01 (sample SAMN05326647, study PRJNA326480) | marine metagenome | isolation source: seawater | place: Indian Ocean: North | collected 2010 | reverse complement strand
GCCTTCCGCACCATCACCCATGGCGGCTTTACCGGCGTGGGGCCGGGCGGGGGCCTCAACAAGTTCCGCCTGCCCGAAGCCCATACCGACTATATTTTTTCGGTAATCGGCGAAGAATTCGGCCTGCTCGCCTGCATCGCCATTGCGTGCGTCTACCTCGCGATCATCGTGCGCGTGCTGTTGCGCCTCCTTGATGAAGAAGATGTCTTCACCATTTTGGCGGCCGCCGGCCTCACAACCCAGTTCGGGCTTCAGGCGATCATCAACATGGGCGTCAATGCGCAGATATTTCCGTCCAAGGGCATGACGCTCCCCTTTATCAGCTATGGCGGCTCCTCTATGCTGGCGCTTTGCACCGGGGTCGGCCTGCTGCTCGCCTTCACGCGGCGCAATCCCTTCATGGGCCGGCATACGGTGGTCAAATGGAGTGGTCGATGAGCATTTCCCGTCACTTCGTCCTCGCCGCCGGCGGGACGGGGGGTCATATGATTCCCGCCCATGCGGTGGCGCAGGAACTGATGGCGCGCGGCCATCATGTCGCGCTCGTCACCGATGAGCGTGGCGCCAAGATTCCCGGTATTTTCGAAAGCGCGCAGGTCCATGTCATGCCGGCGGGCCGCATGACCAGGAACCCGGCAAGCTGGCCGGGTGCGGTCAAGGCGATCCTCGCCGGGCGCGCCATGTCCCGACGCCTCAACGAAACCTTTCGCCCGACCGCCGTGGTCGGCTTCGGCGGCTATCCCGCTATGCCGGCGCTGCTGGGAGCCTTGGCGGACGGCATTCCGACTGCGATCCACGAACAAAATGCCGTGCTGGGACGGGTCAATCGCCTGCTCGCCGGCCGGGTCGATGCAATCGTCACCGCCTATCCCGATGTCGAGCGCCTGAAATCCCGCCACGCCGGCAAGGTGCACCTGATCGGCAATCCCGTGCGCGAGGAAGTGAAGCAGTTGCGCGAGGAGGAATTCCCGGCGCTCACTGATGAAAGCGTGTTCCGCCTGCTCGTCATCGGCGGCAGCCAGGGCGCATCCATTCTGTCTAATGTGGTGCCGGAAGGCCTGTCGATGCTGCCCGTCGCGCTTCGCCGTCGCCTGCAAGTGACGCAGCAATGCCGCGCCGAGGATATTGATCGCGTGCGCAAAACCTATGCGGAGATGGAAATCCCTGCTGACCTTGCCACCTATTTCAACGACGTGCCCGAAAAGCTGGGCTGGTCGCATCTGGTGATCGCGCGAGCCGGCGCATCGACGCTGGCGGAACTGACGTGCGCTGGCCGCCCCGCCATCCTTGTCCCGCTGCCCAGCGCGATGGACGATCATCAGACCGCCAATGCTCGTGAAATGACACAGTCCGGTGGCGCGCGCACGATCCCGCAAAGCCGCTTCACCGCGGTTGAACTGGCCAAGCAGATGCAGAAGATGGCGATGGAGCCAGGCGCGCTCCAGAATGCGGCCAAGCGTGCCTGGAACTGCGGTCGCCCGGATGCCGCTCGCGATATGGCAGACCTGCTGGAAAGCATCGGCCGTGCGCCGATCATGAATGATCCGGTCAAGGTCGGTCCGACGCCCACAACGCTTAATCTCCAGGGAGTTCCCGCATGAAGGGTGTCGGCACCGACATCGGCACGATCCATTTCATCGGCATCGGCGGCATCGGCATGTCCGGTATTGCCGAAGTCATGCATAATCTGGGCTATAGCGTGCAGGGCTCGGACGTGGCCGAAGGCTATGTCGTGGAAGGGCTGCGGGCCAAGGGCATCAAGGTGATGATCGGTCACAAGGCCGAAAATCTGGGCGATGCCGCCGTGGTCGTGACCTCGACCGCGATCAAGCGCGGCAATCCCGAAGTGGAACTGGCGCTGGAAACCCGCGTGCCTGTGATCCGCCGCGCGGAGATGCTGGCCGAATTGATGCGGTTGAAGTCGACAGTCGCGGTAGCCGGTACGCATGGCAAGACCACGACTACGTCGATGATCGCAGCGCTCCTCGATGCGGGCGGGGTCGATCCGACGGTCATCAACGGCGGCATCATCAACAGCTATGGCTCCAACGCACGTCTGGGCAACAGCGACTGGATGGTGGTGGAAGCGGACGAAAGCGACGGCAGCTTCCTGCGGCTCGACGGCACCATCGCGGTCGTCACCAATATCGATCCTGAACATCTCGACCATTATGGCAGTTTCGACAGGGTGAAGGACGCCTTCGTCGAATTTGTCGGCAATGTGCCCTTCTATGGCGCGGCGCTGCTGTGTCTCGATCATCCCGAAGTGCAGGCGATCCTGCCGCGCGTGCAGGACCGCCGCATTGTCACCTACGGTTTTTCGGCGCAGGCCGATATTAGGGGCGAAAATGTCCGGCCGGTGCCGGGCGGGAATCTCTTCGACGTGCTGATCCGCGATCGCGACGGCCATGTCGAGAAGATCAGCGATATCCTGCTGCCGATGCCTGGCCGACATAATGTGTCGAACAGCCTCGCCGCCATCGGCGTTGCCTTGCAACTGGGCATCACCCATGATGTCATCTGTACGGGATTTGAAAAATTCGGCGGCGTGAAACGCCGCTTCACGAAGGTGGGTGAGGTTCAACTTGAGGGCGGCGTCGCAACCGTCATCGACGATTATGGTCACCATCCGGTCGAGATCAGGGCCGTGCTCGCCGCCGCGCGCGAAGGGGCGCTCGGACGCGTCGTCGCCATAGTCCAGCCGCACCGTTTCACCCGCCTGCGCGACCTGATGGATGAATTCCAGCAGGCGTTCAACGACGCCGACATCGTCTATGCCGCGCCCGTCTATGCCGCGGGCGAACAACCCATCGAAGGCGTCGACAGCGCCGCGCTGGTCGCGGGCTTGAAGCGGCGCGGCCACCGCCATGCCGCCACCGTCGCCGATGCCGCCGATCTCGCTGCCCAGATCGCCGCCGATCTTCAGCCCGATGACATGATCGTTTGCCTGGGGGCGGGCGACATCACCAAATGGGCCGCTGGCCTGGCTGCCGCCATTTCGGCCAAGAGCAAGGAGACCGCCTGATGTTCGAGCTTTTTGCCGTAGGCCTGGAAATGCAGAAGCGCATGATCGACGTTCAGATGCGCGGCGTCGAAGCAGCGCGCGACATGGTCGAGGCCGCCCAGCGCCAGGTTGAAGGCGGCATGTCGGCTGTTCAAGCGAACGAGTCCGGCATGAGCGCGATGCAAAAATGGATGAGCCTGTGGGGCTTGCGCTCTTGACCAGGACGCATGCTCTTCCCGCGGTTCGGGGTGTGCTCAAGCCCGCTGCGTCGCTGGCTCCGCTTGTCTGGTTCAAGACGGGCGGTCCGGCGCAATGGCTGTTCGAACCACAGGATGCGGACGATCTGTCTGACTTTTTGGCGCAGCTTGACCCCGACATGCCGGTCATGGCGCTTGGCCTTGGCTCCAACCTCATCGTGCGCGACGGCGGCGTGCCGGGGGTGGTCGTTCGGCTCGGCAAGCCGTTCGCAAAGGTCGAACGGCAGGACGAAACTACGCTGGTTTGCGGCGCTGGCGCGTCCGGCATTCTCGTCTCATCGACAGCGCGCGATGCGGGCATCGCGGGGCTCGAATTCCTGCGCTCCATTCCCGGCACCGTTGGTGGCTTTGTTCGCATGAACGGCGGCGCTTACGGCCGCGAGACAGCGGATATCCTGTTGGAGTGTGAGCTGGTGCTGCGATCGGGCGAGCAGGTCACGCTGCTCAACCGCGACCTTGCCTACAGCTATCGCCACTCCAATCTCACCGACGGCGCGATCGTGGTCAGCGCGACTTTTCGGGGGCATCCCGGTGCATCGGCCGCGATCCAGGCCGAAATGGACCGCATTGCAGCCGCGCGGGAGGAAAGCCAGCCACTACGCAGCAAAACCGGCGGTTCCACCTTCAAGAACCCGGATGGTCACAAGGCCTGGCAATTGGTGGACGAGGCCGGCTGTCGCGGGCTCCAGATCGGCGGCGCGCAGGTGAGCGAGAAACACACCAATTTCCTGCTCAATACCGGTGGCGCGACCAGCACTGACATCGAAGCGCTGGGCGAAGAGGTTCGCCGCCGCGTTCGGGAAAAGAGCGGGATAGACCTGGAATGGGAAATTCAGCGCGTGGGGATGGCGCAATGACGCGCGGCCCCTGGCATGTCGCCGTCCTGATGGGCGGGTGGTCGGCGGAGCGGCCGGTGTCGCTGTCAAGCGGGGAGGGTGTGGCCAAGGCGCTGGAGTCGCGCGGCCACAAAGTGACCCGCATCGACATGGACCGCAACGTGGCGCAGCGCCTTGCCGAAACGAAGGCAGACGTCATCTTCAACGCGCTGCACGGCGTCCCCGGCGAAGATGGCACGGTGCAGGGCATGATGGACCTGATGGGCTTGACCTATACCCATAGTGGCCTTGCCACCTCCGTCATCGCGATCGACAAGCAACTGACCAAGCAGGCGCTGGTCCCGCACGGCATTCCCATGCCCGGTGGTCATGTCGTGGAAAGCGAAAGCCTTTTCACCGCCGATCCACTGCCGCGCCCCTATGTGCTCAAACCCGTCAATGAAGGCAGTTCGGTCGGTGTGGCCATCGTCACGGCGGAGGGCAATTACGGTAATCCGATCGCCCGCGATGCCGTCGGCCCGTGGCAGGATTTCCCCGAACTGCTGGCCGAACCCTATATTCGCGGCCGCGAACTGACGACCGCCGTGCTGGGCGATGAAGCGCTGCTCGTGACCGAACTACGGCCCAAAAGCGGCTTTTACGACTTCGACGCCAAATATACCGATGGCATGACAGAGCATGTCTGCCCGGCCGACATTCCGCCGGACATCAGCGAAGCCTGCAAGGCGATCGCCTTGCGCGCGCATCAGCTGCTAGGCTGCAAGGGGGCCTCGCGCGCGGACTTTCGCTGGGATGACGAGCGCGGGCTGAACGGCCTCTATCTGCTGGAAGTCAATACGCAGCCGGGCATGACGCCGCTCAGTCTGGTCCCTGAACAGGCGGCGAAGCTGGGCATCGACTATGCGACGCTGGTCGAAACGATCGTGGAGGAGGCGCTGAACCGCGCCGGGGCGTCAGACGGAACGGGGCAGGGGCATGGCTGAGGCACGGATTAGGCGCGGCGGGGCCGCGCGCATGAGCAGCAAGGGCAATGGGGCCGGACGCGCCAGCCGCGCACGGTCGCTCAAGCGGCAAAGCTGGATCGACAAGTTGATCGAGCATCTTCCGGTCAGTGAAGCGACGCTCCAGCGCATGGCCAGCTGGACGATTGTAGGCATTTTTGGCGCGATCCTGATCGGCATCGCAATCTACCTTGGTCTCCCGGAAGTGGCGCGCCAACAAGCGGCGGATATCGCGGCGCGCGCCGGTTTCGAAGTTGAAAAGGTCGAAGTGCGCGGTGTCGAGCGCATGGACGAACTGCCGGTCTACAATATCGCGCTGGGACAGGTGGACCGGTCGATGCTCTCGCTTGACCTTCCGCATGTGCGCCAGCAAATGCTGAAACTCGGTTGGGTCAAGGATGCGCGCATTTCCCGTCGCCTGCCCGACACGCTGGTCGTCGATATCGTCGAGCGGGACCCGGTCGCCGTGTGGCAGCATGACGGACAACTGCACCTGATCGACGTGTCGGGCGTGGTGCTGCAATCGGTATCGGCCAGCGCCATGCCGGACCTGCCGCTTGTGGTTGGCCCCAATGCGAACCGGCAGACTGCGGGCCTCAACAAGCTGATGGAAAATGCGCCTGCGCTCAAACCCATGTTGGCTGGGGCGACCTGGGTCGGCAACCGGCGCTGGGATTTGCGTTTCCAATCGGGTGAGACGCTGTCCCTGCCGGAAGGAGATACGCAGTCCGCGTCCGCGCTGGTGAATTTCGCACGAATGGACGGGGTCAACCGACTGCTTGGACGCGGCATCGTTCGCTTCGACATGCGCGACCCTGATCGGTTTGTCCTGCGCCTGCCGCAGGGACGCGTGGAGGAAAAGCCGATCGAGGCCGCCACGAGCGCGACCGCGCAGCCTATCGGTGAGGAAGGCTGACAGCCATGCCGCAGCCCAAGGTCGAAAAGCTCATCACGGCCGTCGACATAGGCTCCTGGAAGGTGTCCGCGCTGATCGCCGGGCGCACCGATACGGGTGAACTGGCGATCCTGGGCACAGGCCAGCGGGAAAGCCGCGGCGTGCGCCGCGGCTTCATCGCCGACATGGAGCGCACCGAACTGGCCGTGCGGGAAACCGTCGAGCAGGCCGAGCGCGTCGCGGGCACCAATATCGAGGATGTGTGGGTCAGCTTTTCGGGCGGCAGCCTGGTCAGCGACGTCGTCACAGTCGAGCGGGACATGGGCGGGTACCGGATTGAGCAGCCCGATATCGACGATCTTCTGACGACGGGCCAGCAGGGGATTGACCCCGACGGCCGCATCGTCCTTCATGCGCAACCGACCTGCTTCACCATCAACGGCAAGGTTCCTGTCAAGAAGCCGCTGGGCATGCATGCCGACCTGCTGGGCGTCGATATCCATGTCGTCCTGGCCGACGGGGCACCGCTCGCCAATCTCGACCTGTGCGTGCGCGGGGCGTATCTCAACGTCAATTCCATCGTCGCCTCTCCCATCGCGACGGGCCTTGCCTGCCTGTCGGAGGAAGAGCGCGACCTGGGCGTCGCGCTGGTGGAAATGGGCGCGGGCGTGACCAATGTGTCGCTCTATGCCGGGGGCATGCTGGTGGGCTTGCATTCGATCCCGATGGGCGCGTCCGACATCACTGACGACATCGCATCCTCCTTCGGCATTCGCCGCAGCCAGGCGGAACGGATCAAATGCTTCTACGGATCTGCGATGCAGAATCCGCGTGATTTTCGCGAGATGATCGAGATCGCGCCGCCCCATGGCGACGTCGCGGTGCCAGGACAGGCGGCCGGCCCTAATGCGGAAGGCGGCAAGATCACGCGCGCGGCGCTGGTCGGCGTGATTTGCGAGCGGCTGAACCAGATCATGACCGAAGTGAATGCGGCGCTTGCCGGGATGGGCTTTAATTCGACCGGCCGCCAGGTGGTGCTGACCGGCGGTGGCGCGGAAATGAAGGGCATCGCCGATTACGCGCAGGGCGCGCTCGGTCGCGCGGTACGGATCGGCCGACCCCGGGGCCTGTCCGCCATGCCTGAAGCACATAGCGGCCCGGCCTTTGCAACTTTGGCCGGCCTGGCGCTTTACGGTGCTTCCAACCCGGTTGATCTCCGCACGATGGCGCCCGCGCCGCAGACCGTGCATCGGCTGGGAACGCCGCTCTGGTGGCAACGTATGATGCGCGCGATCAAGGCGAACTATTGAACGATTTTTGGCAAAGACGAAATTAGGTGGTGAATCCCCTATTTTCTGGTGTTAACGAATGATGACGGTGTCGCTTCCTGACGAGGAAGCTGAGGGAGCAGAATATATGAGCATTGAAATCAGCCCGCCCCATGTGGACGAACTGAAGCCGCGCATTGCGGTGATCGGTGTCGGCGGTGCGGGTGGCAATGCCATCGCCAACATGATTGCCGCGTCGGTCGAGGGGGTCGATTTCATCGTCGCCAATACCGATGCGCAGGCGCTCAACAGCTCACCCGCCGAACGCCGCATTCAGCTTGGCCCGCAGATCACCGAAGGGCTGGGCGCGGGGTCGCGCCCTGAAATCGGCAAGGCCGCGGCCGAAGAGACCATCGCCTCGGTCGAAGAGGCGCTCAATGGCGCGCATATGTGCTTCATCACCGCCGGCATGGGCGGCGGCACCGGCACGGGCGCTGCCCCAGTTATCGCCAAGGCCGCGCGCGATCGCGGCATCCTGACCGTTGGCGTCGTGACCAAGCCCTTCACCTTCGAAGGCAATCGTCGCATGAAGTCTGCGGAAAGCGGTATCGAGGAATTGCAGAAGCATGTCGATACGCTGATCGTCATTCCGAACCAGAATCTGTTCCTTATCGCCAATCCGAACACGACCTTCAAGGAAGCGTTCCAGATGGCGGACGAAGTGCTGCAACAGGGCGTGCGTTCGATCACCGACCTCATGATCATGCCCGGCCTCATCAACCTCGACTTTGCAGACGTGCGGTCGGTGATGGGTGAAATGGGCAAGGCCATGATGGGCACCGGCGAAGCCGAGGGTGATGGCCGCGCGCTCCAGGCGGCCGAGAAGGCGATCGCCAACCCGCTTCTTGACGGCGTTTCGATGCGCGGGGCCAAGGGCGTCATCGTCTCGATCGTCGGTGGCGACGACATGCGCCTGATGGAAGTGGACGAGGCCGCGAACCATATCCGTGAGCTTGTGGATCCCGACGCGAACATCATCTGGGGCAGCGCCTTCAACGACAATCTCAACGGCAAGATCCGCGTGTCGGTGGTGGCGACCGGCATCGATAATGAGGTCGGTAGCCAGGCCGCACCGCTGACCCAGCCTTTCAGTTTCGCCAGCCGCCCGTCCGTGTCGGTCCCCCAGCAGACGGCGCGCCCGGCAGCCGCTGCTCCTGCCTCTGCGCCGCAGGCCGCACCTACGCCGCCGAGCGAGCCGGAAACGCTGGAACTGGACGTGCCGGCGGCCCCGCCCTCTGCGTCCGTAACCCCCCAAGCCGCACCGACGCCGGCAGCGACACCTTTCTCGCCGCCCAAGCCGGCTGCGGTATTCTCGGATGAAAGTCCGGACGAGGACGAACTGGTCCTGGGCGCCGATAATGCGGAACCTCCCGCACCGGCTCCGGCGCCCGCTCCCGCCCCTGCGCAACCTGCTCCGCGGGTCGCCACGGGAGGCACGCTGTTCGAACGGATGGCGGGCCTGACGCGTGGGTCGGAAAAAACGGCTGGTGCAGGATCCGACGATGCCGCTCCGGGTGTTGATATCCCTCGGTTCCTCAATCGTCAGAATAACCAGTAAGGCCCGGTGCGGCTATGGCCGCGCCTCATGTCATAAAGCGCGTCGTCGGCCATCCGGATCGGCCCGGCGCGCTTTTTGGTCCGGCTGATTTCCCATTCGCCATGGCATGGGCTAAGGGGGGATGTGACTAAGTCTCTTCCCTGGATTCTCGCCGCGCTCTTCCTTGCGCCTCCCGCTTTTGCCCAGACCGATCAGGCCGATCTTGTCCCGCCGCTGGGCGCTGCCGACCTTAATCGCAATCTTGCGCGGCTGGCCTCCAACCCGCGCGATGTCGACGCGATGATCGGCGCTGGCGAAGCTGCGCTCGCGCTGGATGATCCGCACGGGGCCGCTGGATTCTTTGCCCGCGCCGATGCGATCGCCAGCGGCAATGGCCGTATCAAGGCGGGGCTGGCGCGGGTCATGCTCAAGCTGCAAAATCCCGCCGAAGCTGTGCGATTGTTCGACCAGGCGCAGCGGCTGGGTTTCCCTGATACGAGCATCCTGATGGAACGCGGCCTTGCGCGCGACTTGACGGGCGACCAGGCGGGTGCGCAGCGTGATTATCAGGCCGCCTTGGCGCGTTCTCCCGACAACGCCGAACTGCGCCGGCGCTATGCCGCTTCGCTCGGCATATCGGGTCAGGTGGACGCAGCGGAAAGCATGCTGGAGCCGCTGCTCTACAAGAGCGATCGGGCTGCATGGCGGTATCGGGCGTTCATTTATGCCATGAACAATCGTCAGGCCGATGCCAAGAAAGTGGCGGAGCAGGCGATGCCAGCGCGGCTTGCCGCGGCGATCACGCCCTATATGCAGAAAATGCCCTATCTGACTGCACAGCAAAAGGCGGCGGCGGTGCATTTCGGCCAATTCCCCTCGCAGGTCGGCACCACCGTTGCGGCAGTCACCCCGACCACGCCGCCCCCAGCAGCAACGTCGGCAGCGCCTGCATCTGCGCCTGCCACGCAGATCGCGCAGGTCCCGACGCAATCCGCGCCATCGCGGTCCCGTCCGCTCAGCCGTGCGGAACAGCGGCGGCAGCGGCGAGAGGCTGCGCGCCTGGCGCGTGCCGAGGGGCGTCAGACGCCCATGCCTGCGCCTCGTCCGTCGGCTTCAAGCCAGCCTGCGCCGACCCCGACCACGAGTCCCGCCAACACTGGCGCGGCGACGCAAGTGGCGCAGGCGCAGACCGTCCAATCGCTGCCTGCCCGTGCAGCCCAGCCTGTCGTGCAGCCCTTGCCTCGGACGCCCAGTGCCGCTTCTCCTTCCGCATCCCCGTCGATGGCGCGCGCTGCCGCGCCCAGCGTGCAGGGACCGCCTGCGCCGGGGTTCGCATCGATCGAAGACAAGACACCCGCAGCCGCCGCGCCTGCCGCTACGCCCGGCGTGCAGGATACTGCCGTCGATGGGGCCGCATCGCCGCCGACCGTTACGCAGCCGTCAGTTGCTGCGCCCGCGCCGGCCGCCAGCCAGCCCGCGCCCCCGGCACCCGACCCGCAAGCCACGCGCACCCTGGCCGACATCATTCGCGCGATTGACGTGCCTGAGGCTGAGCGGCAGGCGACCGTCGCGGCTGTGGATCTGAACGAGATTGCCGCCATGCAGGCAGCGCGCCGCGCCGAACGCCAGGCCGCCGCTGCGGCTGCTGCGGCAAAAGCCAAGAAGGAGGCGGCCGCCAAGGCAAAGGCCGAAGCCGATGCCAAGGCCAAGAAGGAGGCGGAGGAGAAAAAGCGCCTCGCCGCCAATCCTTCGCGCAACTGGCTGCAAGTCGGCGTAGGGCAGAGCAAATCTGCGCTCGCCTTCACGATGAAGCGGTTGCGCGGTAAATATGACAGCATTGCGCCGCAGGATGCCTGGACGGCCAGCTGGGGTCAGACTAACCGCCTGCTGGTCGGGCCATTCCCCAGCTTTACCCGCGCCAGGGAACTGGAAACCAAGCTCAAGGCTGCCGGCGCTGACGTGTTCGCGTGGAAAAGCGATGCGGGAGAGGTAGTCGAGAAGCTGGCTGGCGAGTAAGGGGCGGGGCATGACGCTGCTCGCCCCCTATGCCTGCCATCCCGCCGCAAGCCGCGGCCGCCTTCATGCCGAGCCGGGCGGGGAGATGCGTGGACCGCGCGACGTATTCCAGCGCGATCGCGACCGCATCATCCATTCAATCGCCTTTCGTCGCCT
>MDSZ01100608.1_pt1 | contig 11031 bp, 12 predicted proteins | sample 811201 | NCBI WGS metagenome assembly MDSZ01 (sample SAMN05326647, study PRJNA326480) | marine metagenome | isolation source: seawater | place: Indian Ocean: North | collected 2010 | reverse complement strand
TATATCAATAATGGTTGAGTATCCCTCTCCTGTTATATTTACAGGGAAGTTTATAAGCACTCCATAATCAGAAGCTTTTTGATACATAATCTCATCAGTATAATCTGCCGAATCCACACCCATATCTATTACCATCTTGTGTGTACCAGACTTTAAGTGAACTGTTGGCGTGCCTGCATTTGGATATATTTCAGAAAATCTTTTTGCATACTTAAGTGCTGAGCCTATATCTTTAAAATGACCCATGCCATCCTGAGGACTTACCGTAATGGCATTTAAAACTAACTCATCAACAGTTCCGATTAACAGCCTGATATCTATACCCTTCGCTGTTACTCCGTCATCCTCTACCTCTGAGAGCATGCAAACTTCCGAGTCACCAACGGGAGAGCCACAATCAGGATCGGCCTTCTCAAACCTTATGTTTCCATATTCATCTATAAATATAAAGAACTTATCAATAGATCCATCACTAGGTATGTCCGTTATTATAGTTTGAGACTCAAACTCAAACCTTTTGCCTGCAACATATGCAACACCTCTTTTTAAATTAAAAGAAAAGAATGCATCCCCATAAGGAGTTACTCTATCAATAACTAAAAAACCTCCGTCATAAGTTCCGACATCAAGACCGTATATGACACCATTAGACCTTAGCTCATGTATTGGTTGCTCAAGAAGCTTATGCTTTACTTCTGTACCTATGTCTTTTACGCCTATAGTGCCGTGGCTTACTTTTGAAATAGCTCTTGTTGCGGACTCACCATGACCGCCGATAACCCTTCCTTTAAAGTTTCCGAACCCAACTCTAGATATAAAAAGATTGTAGTCCTCATTTATAGGCGAATGTCCATATATATTTATGGTTATAGGGCCATTTGCAGCTATATATGCCATAATCAGGGCTTCATCTTTAAATAAGATTTTTAGCTCTATATTATTTCTATTTGACCTAAGCCTTATATCACTATGCACTCCGTTTACAACAACATAGTCGACAGGTTCTCCTGTAATAGGCAGAGTGTCAAGCGATGCTTGAAGGCCGCCAACAAAGGGCATTATATCAACATATAGCTGCATGTGTGCGCCATCTTCAATGACTCCCTCAAAATCAACTATCTCAATCAAAGACTGAGACGCAAAATTGATAACATCATATTCCAATCTCTTTGCTGCAAATATATTCTGATCTGAATCCATAAAAACATCAAACAGCATTGCGCCAAACGTTCCAGATACAATATCAAAATTAAAATTACCAAGCGAGACGTTGTTTTCATAACATAAAAGATTTGTTTGCGCTACAGAGCTTGACAAGGAGAATCCGCTTGGGAGCTGACCTATATCCAACTCCAACTGGTTGTCTCTGACTCCAGTCACCCTATATGAACCATCATCGCCATCTGAGTTCAATATGGAAATAACATCATCAACAAATATCCCCGCCTCTTCAAAATTAACCGATGATGACGAAGAGTATATTATTCTCTCACCCGCATTAAATGTTATATCTATTGTTGACAGCTTCTCTTTTAACCCAGAAAACGGCATTCCCCTAATATAATAATTCATGCCAAACTGAGACACCACCCGCTTATCCTCTATGCCCGAAAACCCACAAGGTTCTATTGCGTCATCAATAGGAGATCTCTTTATCTCCAGAGTATGACTCCTAGATTCTGTATCAGGAAGGGTGTGTACTATCGCCAATTCAGAGCTTAAGTTTTCAACATCAACCCTGTACGCTCTTATATGCAGAGCCCTCTCTGCAGCCTGTTCGTTTATTCTGGAAACAACCGTATCTATAGTCTGCTTTGGCTCTGAAGCATCATAGAGGTCTATTGACACTGGAGTACCATCATCAATAGATATCTGTATATATCTCAATGACGGTAAAAATGCCTCTGGATTAATTTTTGATGAAATTACCGACACTGAGTTTGGATCTGATACAAAAACAGTATATGCGGATAGCTCGTCTGCAACCTGACCAGCCGTGGATAAAAGTCCAGAGCCAGTAGATTCTTGATGTATATTTCTATATATACTTGTATATGCAGATGACGAAGAGTCTTCATCAAAATGCCCAAACACACTTAGCCTTTCAATTGTTGAGCGATCTGATGATAAGGTGATGGACTCTATTTGTGCAGTTCTCTCAAAATCACCATCAACTATATTTACCAAATCAGATCTCTTTGGATCAAAGTCTATTGACTCTGCGCTATCAAATATAGTTATTGTAGATAGCTTGTGTCCGTCAAAGAGTGATTTTTCAAATCCAACATTTAAGTCAAGGTGCGTAAAAACACCATTTTCAGTAGATGCAGGGTCTACAGATTTTCCAAATCTCAATATTCCATTACAATGGAACAAGTCCTGATGATTAACTTCAAAGTTAAACATTGAAGATGCCAAGTCTTCGACAACCTCTTGTACATCATTAGCGTCTGATACCGCAGATATTGTTCCCGTTGTATCAAAATATATTTGTTCCGCTTTATGAGAATTATTTTCATCAGTTATAGATGAGCCCGTATAGTTTATATGAGCATTATAAAGCAACTCAAAAATAGATTGAGATGAGCCATCTACAAGACTCATTGTTGCATCGTCACTGGGGCTAACAACTTGTTTGCTTATAGATATGGCCGTACCTGGATGCCTATTTATAGCTAGTGGATTTATATGTGTTGAAACAGTGCCATTTATTTCATTAACAAGCAATATTATATCATCTATTTGAGAATTTAATATAGATATCTCATCTTGCAAAAGTTGAGTTGGAAAGTTTAGGTTTAGTTTTGATTCGCTAATTGCAGCGACTTTTGATACATCGGCATCTGATATTGGCCCAGAAAGTATGCTGGCCCTATCCAGAGCACTTTTCAGAATATTTCCATTTCCATCGACAATCTTGTTAAGTCTATCAGCAACTGTATTTCCAACGGCACCCTGAGGGTTTATGCCCAAAGTTCTCTCTATCTGAAATATCGCAGAGCGTATGCTGTTTAAAGCATCAGAACCAATTTCTAATATATTATCACGAACTACTGGTATCTCTATGGACGTATCAAGATGATTTGGATATTTTGATTTTGGCATTATTTTTAATCCAGACTAATCTAACAAATGTATATACTTGACTATAAATAATAATATAAATATTAATTAGTTCTCATATGATCTGCCATAGAGTCTGCGGCCAAAAAACTACCTGTGGTTATTGCCACGCCTAAAAATAACATACCATAATTTTCAAGCCATCTCCACTTCTCTCTCTTGTGCATCCTACTTATCTCTAACCTATTCATAGCAACAATACTTTGATACTCAGATATCTGAAATTTATACAGATCTATATTTGCATTATTTAACCTATACTTTTCTTCTCGTATGGGCTCTAGCTCAAGATAGTAGTTTAGCTTCTCTTCTTTGATCTCAAGTTCTTCAATCCTCTTTAAAAGATCTTTTGCCTCATCTACAGTAAAAACATACGACTCATTTTCCAAAACCGTACCAGCAGGCATTATGTCTCCCGCAAAGGCTATATTGCCAAATGCAAAAGCTATACACAAACTATAAAAAACTACAAAAACAAACCTCATGCATTACTCCATAAAAATCGTATCTATCTTCAGATTATCTACGACAAACTCTGGATCAACCAAGCTTATTAGCTCAACTAAATCAACAGAAATGTGCTCAGACTTAGAACCCTCAATATCCATAGTACTTTTATTTGCCTCTAAAATCTTACCGGACAGGTCTGATCCGATACTTTGAGCATACTTAAACAATCTCAATATTCTTCTTCTATTTGCCATACTCATATGCTTAAAATCCACGATCATCAAAAAATTTGTCTAACTCTTCATTTGTAACTTCATCTGAAACGGGCCTTCCGTCTAACTCTAATATTTTTCTTTTTATATCACTTTCTAAGATTTCTAACTCTTCAATTCTATTGTTATTCTCTTCGATATCTTCTGATGCCTTTTGAATTTCAATCTCGCTTCTTATTGTTTTTAACTCATGTTTTAGCATCTTAACTTGATTTGATCTTCTATTAAAAATGACAATAAAAATAAAACCTACTGCTGCAGCAATCCCTGCAAAAACTAGCTTTATCTTTGTAGTTATCCTTCCAAAAAACGACCCCTCTTTATCACTCATTACTATCACCATCACTACCATTATTTTCGTCTAAATATTTTGCAGATGTCCATCTTCTTGATACGTATGCACCAAACGTTGCTCCAAGATATGCTGTCAATGTGCTTGCATCCATAGCTGAAAACGAAACATCCCAATCCCCAAAGGATAATGTACTTATTGTTGCAAGTAATACATTAAACGTAACTACGGCAAATGCTATACTTGCAAAGGTAAGCATAGCATCTGGCTTTCCTGATGTATTTTTAATCCACATATATTCTTCCCCTACTCTGTAAATGGAAACGTATAAACAATATCCGTTTTATCAAGCCTCTTAAGCTGAAGCCTCTGTCTTGTATAATGCTTATACATTAATTTTTCCTTTGTAATGCTTAATACTTCATATATATATTCTGTATCATTTGTAAAATCAAACCTTACTATAAGGTCTCTATCTTTTATAGCAGGAATTGGCATGGTCCAGCATGACGGCTCATATGCAACCTCTAGACCCTTATGAGCCTGCAAGGTCAGATCTTCAAGCGTATCGCCAAAGCTCATCATGACTCTTTCATCCTCTCTTCTAAGGTTTACATATCTGTTATATCCAGACTCATAACCGGTCCCAAAGCATTCTTTGCATTTTTTAACAGAAGGATGCTCTCTTCTTAAGGTTGAGCAACTACATGTTTGTCCATCCCAAATTCTCTTTAGCAAAATTACTGGCTCACCAACTTGATCCAACAGAACCTCTTCTCTGTTTAACATTCTATCGAATAGGTTCATCCCCCTAAAGCCATTAAATTCGCCACCCAAATAGCTACCACAATCATTCTTGCCTTGAAAAATTTGCTGTGGTAACGGCGTATGGTATCCGCAAAAATCAAATCCTTGAAAAAACTTTTTATCATTATCAGAGTAATCATTAACAACAACGCCTGTGTTATTAACCTCTCTGTCACTATCCACATCACCATGATAAGTCGGAACGGCACCGACTATTATTTCGTTTGAGTCTTGGCACGCTACGAATAAACGGACCTCCTCTCCTTCTACATGAACAGATCTTGATGTATTATTAAGACCCCTTCCGTTATCATCTATTATAAATGCAGATTGAGATTCTGATATATTAGAGTATCTAAATACCTCGCCACCCACCAACAACAGCCCGCTTGACGGAAAGCCTTCGGTAGAGTCTACCGGCACTAAAAAATCTGAATCCATAATTGTTTGTGACAAAGAAACTCTTGGTGGAAACTCAAATATATTGTCACCAACCTCAACCATTCCTTCCACACTTATATGACCCCTATATGTTTCTAACGCCCTGGCTCCAAAATAAACCATGTCTCCAGTAGTTAAGCCATCAATGGTTGCTTCAAGAACGCTGCTCTCTGCCAGATAGGACGGATCATTTTCAAATAAAGATAGCCTATCAGAGCCTTTGTATATTAAGATATATGCGTCACTACCGTAATACCTTCTTGTTGGCTCAGACCACTCTATCGTTATTGAATCACCAATTCCAACATCTACCGCCCTAACTATCCCTTGAGGACCAACAAAGCCTGTCTGGGGGAATGTTGGTGGCAACACTGCGGTTGCAACATTTATATCGAATTTTATACTTCCGGTTAAAATATTCCCATTTTGATCAGGAATGTCATAATCAAGCTTATAGCTCCCATTTCTAAATGGCTCCTTTTTATCAATTTTTACAAAGAGTCCATCGGTTATCTCTCCGATATCTGATGAATCTCCCTGATAATCAACATTAAATATGCCACCCTGTACTACATTTAAATTATTTATTTTAATATTTATACCATCTCTATCTACACCATCTATAGTGTCTATAAACTCCATATATAAAACTTGATGATGACGAATGGTGCTACCATCCAATGGTGATGATAAGCTAAGAATAGGCTTTGCCGTAATTGTTTTAAAAACATATGATGTGTTAAAATATTTTCCAGCAAGATCCTTTACTTGTAATTTCACAAGAACCACTTCACCCTGACCAAAATTAGCTTCTGGGTGAATAGATACTAAGTAGTTATCACCATCTGGTGTTATTTCAGACATCTCTCCATCAAAGCCATCTTCAAAATCTGAAGATTTTATTGCAAGCTTTCCATTAATATATACTATTAAACTAGATACATCTATTCCGGCACCATCATCGATTATAAAAAACTCAATGATAGAGTCTAGCTCAACATTTTTTTCGCCCTCAGATGGCGCTCTTCCTGATAAAGAAGGCATTACCGCTCCTCCAGTAAAACAATTACTTATTAATAGAGCCCATGCTATATATTTTCCATTAACTCTACAGCCTTATCGACCTTGTCCTTATCAGGAACATTATGATAATCAAGTAGCCCCTCTATATATTCTATAACGCTTTTTTCACCACGAGCAGTCTCATCAAATTCTATTTGATACTGAAAAGCTTGTAGCTCATCGGGTCTATCAAGATATTCATGATCTGGGTATAAATCTATTTTTTCTTTATTCTCCATATGTTGAAAAACATGAACTAGCTCATGAACAACATATCTGAGCATTATTTCATAACCTTCTTCTATTAGCCCCGTATTGATAATCATTTGACCATCAGTTGTTTTTGCAGACACATCTAAATCATCTGAGAAAGATATTGGTATCCCAAGAAGAATTTTTTTATCATACCCAAACTCACTACAGACTTCTAGAGCTATTTTATTGGTCAAAAGAAAGCTTCTAATGTTTGAAAGATGTATTGATAGCTCTTCTATCGTATAGCTATTATCTTTTTTTGCTAATTTAAATATCTTCATTTAAAGGCACCTCTTGGTCCACGCTATTTGATGATAAATATTCAGCTAAATAGCGACTCTGCCTTAATGCAGCTATTCTCTGTTCTGCAATTTTAATAACACTCTCTAAGCCAAGTATCTCAAAGTCAAGCTCGTTTGGACTTCTTGGATTTGAGTAACCGCAGTACTCTATATTACAACTCTCCGGCTCTCTCATCATCAACCTCCACGTCTACTTTTTCATCAATAACATCATCATCCGCAATATCACCACTATCGGAACAAAGACATGCATACTCAGTTAAATACTGAACTGATCGCTTTATCTTTTTACGCAATTCAATGCACTTTTTTCTCAACTCATCTATTTCTTCTTCCAAAACATAACTCCCAATTATTAATCTAACTATAATTTATTATCCATGATAAATTTTATATGATCTAAGGCTGTATTTATATCACTCATAGTTTTATGATAATCTTCAAGCATAACCTTTAAGTCTGCAACTCTTTCTTCGGCACACTGGTTTAGCTCCTCTAGCCTCTGAGCATTAACTATCTCAAGCTCTCTTATTTTTTTTGACTGCTTTTGTATTTCATCTATAACGCTATCCTGCCTTTTTCTAGATATTTTACCAACATACAGTGCCCAAAAAAATGATATTGCGGCTACAACGCCCCACATTCCTCCATCTTCAACTAACACTTTAATTAAAAAAGCTTCCATTTTTAAAACCTACTCTACACAATTCTTCTTTGTCGCAAGTGTCTAAGTCTTACAAACGCTGGTGCTCCACTGGCTACATTCGTATATGTTCCAAACCCTCTTGGCCCGGGTCGTAAGCTATTCTTAATAAACTTAAGCCTCTCTCTATATGCAGACAGCCATTGGCTATAATGTGATGATAGAAAGTCACCAAGCTGAGGTGGCTGATAGGATATTCCGCCATCAGATATTGTAAAGTCACGACCTTTTTCGATCAACGATTGTGATGCCAAAGCAATAACATATGCACCCTCCACTATTGCTGATGAAAACAGTGTTTTTATTACAGTATCTGAAAATAAATAAGATGTAAAGAAAGGAACCATATTAAATTCAGATAGGGATTGGCATAAAAAGCATGCTAATATCTCATCTGTAAAAACCGGGCATTCTTCCATTTCTAATTCGCCATACCCATCAGTAACAAAGGCTCCGAATTCATCTCTTACGGGCTTCTTCCCCTCGGATCTCAATCTGCACTTCAGATATTTCAATAATACATTGAGCCCCTCAAGCTCCTCATCTGAGAAGTCAAAGTTTACCTCATCTCCAAGGGATACGCTACCGGCAGTAGCGGAAGCCTCATCTACAACTAAAAACTTAAACTCATTTATAATTTGAATGCCATCTACTGACCCAACCCACACGTCTGTCCATAGGCCCTTATCGACGCTGCTTCCTACATCATAAGTATAGGTGTAAAGGCCAAGATCTGCCCTCTCAACATCATCTGATGTTGATGCAATAATAACGTTCCCATCAACATCAGTTATTCTTATTTGAGGTGTCGAGTCCGCATCTATTGGCAATCCATCTGAGCCAAAATACTGTATACTTAAAACAAGCTCTTCGCCCCTAATCGCTTTATTTCTATTATTAGCCATTATCTAGCCTCCCCACGAGGAATAACCCCTGATGTCTGTGAATACTTTACTGTAAAGTTTTCTATAACGGTAAACTCTATGCCCTCTATATAGTATGCTATTATAACTACATAATCACCAACTGAATCTGGCTTGTAATCATAGTAATATGTTGCAAAGTCCCTATCTAAAGTCTCCATATCTGCTGGAAATCCAGACGCACTTTTACCATTCGGCTTAACTATCTTATGTATAATTGGACTTATTTCTTCTGTAAATGCAATTCCAGTATCAGTAACCTGAAGAGGAATTCTTACCGTTCCGCCGAGACTGTAGCTTCCCATTGCCATAACTCTTACTCCAACTCTATATAGTCAACAAAAATTGTAGCGCCATCTTCTGCAAACATACCGTCTTCATATTCAGAATTAAACTCAAAAGATCTGCCATCGGCTGCAAGCTCAACATCTCCAGTTACATTTAGGCCATTTAAATATGCCGCAAACTGCCCATGCTTTGCGGCAGAGCTTAGCTGGTATGTATGCCTTCCATACTCCATCTGATCAGTAAGATATTCTCTTTTTAAGTTTACAGTAACGGAGGCTGCGTCTGGAAGCGTTAACTCTCCCGTATTTAAAAGGCTCATAATTTCTTCCCCAACTAGACTTGCCCAATCTACATCCTCTGTATCTATAATAACCTTTTTTCCAGAAATTAAATTTCCATCTCTGTCTTTGTATCGATATTCTTGCGTTATTTGATCTCCAACTTTTTTTGGAACTTTAAATGCTGGACCTGAAGCCATAACTGACACCTCTTCGTATTTAATTTATAAAATTAGTAGTAAAATAAGGGGGGAGGAGACCCTCCCCCCTTCAGAATTAAATCATATTGTTAGCACATCAGTACTATTTTCAAAGATTAGTCAGCCATGTAAGAAACTGTGACCATATCAGCGTCGTCTATGTCTCCTTCCATGAAGAAGATTTTTCTTGAGTTTATATCAAGAAGACAATCAATTGCACCAGACTCAAGTCTATCATTACCCTTACCAGAAGCTGTATTTGTAATCTCGACCTGCTGAAGCATGCCGTTTACAAAGACCATAAGGAAGTTGCCTGGATCAGGTTTGTCAGCAAAGTTACCACTTCCAGCTGAAAGTACAGCAGCTGCCTGTAGGGCGCCGAACGCAACAGTGTTAACCGTTCCACCGTTAGAGTTTTGCAGGTTTAAATCGTCATCGCCAGCGCTTCCAAGGAAGTCATCACGCAATATGTTCAATCTAAACTTACCACTATCAGACATAAGACCAGCGCCAAAGCAAGCTGAATCAAAGTGCTCTGGATCAATAGCGCCAGCTGCGATATGCTCAGAATCAACAGCATCATCATCAAGCTTTGAGCCATCGATAGCGTCAGCAGCCAAGTGTATTCTATCAATAGATCCGTCAACATACTGATCTGAATCAACAGAGTTTGCAGCCATCTTAGCAAGAGTTACCTGAGCGTCACCAAGCTTGGCGGTTGTAACAGCGCTATCAGCGAGCTTAGCCGTCAAGACCTGGGCATCACCAAGCTTGAGAGATGTAACAGCACTATCAGCAAGCTTAGCAGTTGTAACACTAACAGCAGCAAGCTTTCCGGTTGTAACATTAAGATCAGCAAGCTTAGCAGTTGTTACGTTAGCATCTAGGATCTTGGAAGTTGTCACAGCATCAGCCTGAATAGTTGCACCAGCAGTTACGTTAGCTGAGCCATTGAAGTCTCCTGAGTTCCAAACAACATCTCCGGTCATAGCAATCGTTCTAGCGGTTTCAAGTACAGTTGCCGAATCAGCATTACCTTCAAGATCTCCTCTGAAGCCATTGTCAGAGTTGAGCTTGTGGCTGAGGTTCAAACGACTGTTGCCATTGTCCCAAAGAAGTGTTGCATCAATACCACCAATTTTGAAACCAGCAGAGTCAGCTTGGGCAGCATTAGCAGCATCACCTGCACACTCAATAGTAAGATCTGCTATCATAAGCTCTGTAGCATTTCTTCTTTCGATGTCACCATCGACCTGCAAGTCACCAGTAAGCACTAAGCTTGTGAATTGAGGGCTGTCTCCAGTTCCCAATCCAAGACTTGTACGAGCAGTGTTGCCACTTTCATAGGCGAATACACCTGCGCCAGAACCAACCAGGATTTCTCCATCGCCACCAACTGGTCCAAGGGTCTCAAGGTCTTCGAAGATAGCGTTGTTCAACTTGTCAGCAGTAATTGAGCCAGCAAGGTGTACGTTGTCAACAGAGCCATCGACGTACTGATCTGAATCAACAGAGTTTGCACTCATGTGAGCAAGATCAATAGAGCCGTCAACGTACTGATCTGAATCAACAGAGTTTGCAGCCATCTTAGCCAAAGTGATTTGAGCATCAGCAATGTGAGCTGTATCAATAGAG
>MDSZ01060657.1_pt1 | contig 11031 bp, 8 predicted proteins | sample 811201 | NCBI WGS metagenome assembly MDSZ01 (sample SAMN05326647, study PRJNA326480) | marine metagenome | isolation source: seawater | place: Indian Ocean: North | collected 2010 | reverse complement strand
TTTTATGGGATTTATAGTTGTCTTTATTTTTCCTGGAGGACCTTTCATCTTAAAACTTACTCCAAATAATCCCTCGCCAACATCTTTTGGTATAACTATGTTTCCAATTACAGGAATTTTTGCGATAAGTTTGTTTAAAGTTTTTGCAGGTACTAGGGTTCCACGTAAACTTGTTAAACCTTTATTGTCTTTATAACCTTCCATTAGTACAGAAATACTTGGACCTACTGCATAGAGTTCCTCTAGTTTTAGGATTTCACTATTATTGCTCATTGTAATTTCTAATTTTTCAAAAGAAAGCCCCTCTCCCTCTGCTAAATCAGCGAGACCACCAAAGTCTGCAATTGATAAAAGTTTTACTACAGCTGGAGCATTTTGGATTTTAAAATTTTCAATAATTAACTTTGAATTTGACTGGTCTACTCCTATTAAAGATGAGAATAATAGTTTACCCCCGGTTAAACCCTTGAAGAAACTATACTCAGATAACAATGGTTGCGGGATATCTGAATAGATTTCCAATTGTTTTTTTTTTGTATTTTTATCTTGCTTAAGTGAAATATCCAAAAAATTATCATCATTAAAATCGCCTTTAGCTGATAATTTGTCAAATTTTCCCTTTTTAATTTTTCCTATTAGCCTAAAATTTTTGAGTGTTTCTGATAGCGGTGTTAGTACTTGTTCAAGGTTAATTTCGATATCTTTATTTACAGTCTTAAAATTATTTGTTGTCGTTTTTTTATTGATAAATTTATTTAAATTTGCAGCATCATACTTTTTGCCAGAAATCCTCAAATTATTATTATAGTCGATTTCGAAAGAATTTTGTAAACCTTTTTTATCAAAAGTTTTTACATCTATTTTATTTAGTGTAACAAATTTTGTCTTACTAAATTTCAAATCTTTTAAAAAAATTTTGTTATTATTTTCTTTAAAGAGCACTTTTTTTAAATGAATTTCATCACCTTTCACGTTAATGTCTAATGTTACATTAGCGATTTTTCCTTTATCTTTCCTATAATTAATTATTTCAAAATTTAAATCATCTGAGTAATCTAAATTGATACTCAAATCGTAAATATTCTTTTTAATCTTACTAGTAATACTGTATTTATCTAGTGTAAGATCATTTAACTTATAATTGCCAGACGATATAATATAATTATTACTGTCAGAATTAAAACCTGTATTAATTTCTGAGTTCTCAATTTTTAGTTTTTTAATATTTTGATTCAAAAGAAATTTATTATCTTTATCATTAGTTTGATAAAATAATTCCTTTATTTTTCCTTTGTTTACATAATTATAATCATTAACTTTCATCGTTTTATCAAAAGTGATGTCTAAATTATGGTCCAAATCTGCATTTAAACGAATGTTTCCTTTTAAATCTTTATTTTTTTCTAAAAGTTTAAAATAAGTAGAATGTTGCTTTCTATTCAAATCTAAAGATGTAAAGAAACTTGATTTAATATTAATATTTTTTTCGTAATTTATTTGAAGATCTCCGTTGTTAAATACAACTCCATCAATTTCACTTTTAATATCTTTTAAAAGTATATCAGAATTGTCAGCAAAAAATTTAAATTCAGTGTTTTTAAATTCAAATTTTTTAAATACAAAATTAATTTTCTTTAATTCTCCTCGTGCAATGTAATTCTTAATATTAAAATCTTCATCAAAATAGAATTCCACGCTTGTTTTTAAAAAACCCTCTCTTACATTATTCATTATAAGACTACTAAGATTTGAAGGTTTAGTTTCTAAAATTATTTTTTTAAGTTGGTTAATATTTATTTCCTTCGATTGTATAATTGAATATTTTACATCTAATTGAGATTTTAACAGTCCAATAGGATTTAAGTAGACTTTAACATTTTCAATCGGAACTTTTACGTCTTTATATGAAAATTTAGGGTTATTTGTCTCTACGAATAAATTGAAATTCTTTATATCTAATTTAAATTTTATTTTTTCAAAACTTAAATCAATGTTTGGATTGCTTATTTTAACTTTTTCAGAAATTAAATTATTAAATTTATTTGTTTCAAAACCTATTGTTGTCAAAATAACAAAAGGTAATGTGATAAAAAACAACAAAGAAATTAAAACTATTTTTTTCATTAATTATTAATTATACCAGCTTCTATAAATTCATCGATATTTCCATCAAGTACATCATTTGGGTTAGTGTTCTCCACTTTATACCTCAAATCTTTAACTAATTGATATGGTTGTAATACGTATGATCTTATCTGGTGTCCCCAACCAATGTCAGTTTTTGAATTCATGTCTTCTTGGTTATCTTTTTCTCTTTTTTGAATTTCGTACTCATAAAGTCTAGCTCTCAACATTTTATAGCAAGTTTCTTTATTTTTATGTTGGGATCTCTCATTTTGGCACTGAACAACAATTTTAGAAGGCATATGAGTTATTCGAACAGCGCTATCAGTTGTATTAACATGTTGCCCCCCAGCTCCACTAGATCTATAGGTATCAATTCTTAAATCTTTTTCATCTATATTTATTTTGATATCATCTTCAACAGCTGGGTACACCCAAACACTAGCAAAACTAGTATGTCTTCGCGCTCCGCTATCAAAAGGTGAAATTCTAACTAATCTGTGAACTCCAGATTCTTTTTTCATTAATCCATATAAGTACTTTCCATTAACTTTAAGTGTTGAGGATTTGATTCCAGCCTCTTCTCCTTTGTGCTCACTAACCATTTCATAAGTAAAACTTTTTTTATCAAACCATTTCAAATACATCCTACGTAACATGTCAGCCCAATCCTGACTTTCAGTACCTCCTGCTCCAGCATGTATCTCAAGATAGATATCTAAATTGTCACTTTCGTTTGATAAAAAACAATTTATTTCATCTTTTTTTACCTTTTCTGATAATTCTTCAATTTTGAGAATGCAATCTTGCAAAATTTCCTCATTTTTTTCCTCTTGAGCAAGATCGTTTAAATCTTTGAGATTTTTTAATTCATGATTTGATTTTTCAAATGAAGATATAATATCTTCAAAAATTTTTTTTTCTTTTAAAATTTTTTTTGCCTTAAGATTATCTTTCCAGATATTTTGATCTAAAATTTTTTTTTCGATATCTTGAAGTTTTCCAGAAATATCATTACTTTCAAAGATACCCCCTAATATTTTTTAGAGTTTTTTCTATTTTCGCTAACTTATTTTCAAATTTTTCCATTAATAAAATTGTCTGTATTTAATTAATCTATCATAACTAGTTATTGAAATTAATTTGTTATTATCAAAATTGTTAATATCTTTTTGTTTTAAAGCTTCTATAATTGCATTTTTTTGACCAAGTGAGGATCTTAAACCACTATCATAATCTAATGAGGTTAAATAGATGCCGCTAGGTACGTTAAAATCTTTAAAATCTTCTTTATAAAGTGTTTTTTTTATAAAATCTTTGAAAATCGGAAGCGCCGCTTTTGATCCCGTTTCATGCTTGCCTAGTGTCTTTGGGTTATCAAACCCAACGTACACACCTACTATTAAGTTAGAGGTAAAACCTATAAACCAAGCATCATAATTATTATTTGTAGTTCCTGTTTTACCGGCAATTGGAACGTTCAAATCTCTTAATTTTTTTCCTGTTCCTCTTTTCACGACACCCTCTAAAATTGAGGTCATTTGATATGCTGTCTCTTCACTGAATACTCTCTCATTTTCAAAATTTATAAATGGAAAGGTTTTAGAGTTATTTAAAAACTTATCACAACCACTACATTTTTTATTTTCTAATTTAAAAATTGTTTTTCCTCTTCGATCTTGTATTCTTTTTATCAAACTAGGATTAATTTTTTTTCCACCATTTGCAAAAGATGCGTAAGCAGCTGATAAATTAAGCAATGTCGTTTCAACTGACCCTAGTGAAACCGATAAAAGTTCAGGAACATCCTCATAGATATTCAATTTTGCTGATAAATTTAAAATTTTGTCTAATCCCAAAGATTTAGCAACTCTTACAGTCATTAAGTTTCGAGAGTATTCTATTCCTTTTCGAAGAGTTGTAGGACCGTAAAATTTTTTTCCATAATTTTCTGGTTTCCAATTTTTAAGACCAATCCCTTGACTTTCAACAAAGGGGGCATCTAGAATTATAGAATTAGGGGAATATCCATTTTCTAGCGCTGCAGCGTAAACGATAGGCTTAAAGGCAGAACCTGGCTGACGTTTAGCCTGAGTAACCCTATTAAATTCACTAGATTTAAAATTGAATCCACCAACTAAAGCTTTTATGTCTCCATTAAATGGATCGATCGCTACGATACCACCGTTAACAGTTGGATATTGTTTTAATTCCCACAAATTTTTATTTTTCTTTACAAAAATTACATCTCCCTTTTCAAAAACATCGAACATAGACTTATTTCTAACTGCCCATTTAAGTTTTTGTGGCTTTATGTTTCCTTCTTTTTTTTTAAAGGTAATAAAATTTATTCCATCATCATTTATTTGAAGAATTTCTGCAAACTCCCATTTTAACGTTGGATCTAATTTGAATCTTTTTATTTTATTTTCCCATTTCGGATTTTTTAATTTATTTGTAATAGGGCCTCTCCACCCATGTCTACGATCGTAAGACTCTATTCCATCTCTTAAAGATTTTATGGCTTGAGTTTGATATTTTATATTTAAGGGGGTTCTTATTGAAAGTCCTTCTGAATAAAGTTTTTTAAATCCGTATTTTTCTTTAATTGATCTCCTTACTTCTTCAGTATAAGAATTAGCCTCGTTTACTATTTCAATTTTTCTCCTTTTTAATTTTATGGGTGAATTTTTATAAATATCAAAATCTTTTTTTGAAATATATTTATTATCTTTCAAGTTTTGAAGGACTAAGTCTCTTCTAAACTTAGCAATATCATAATACTTATAAGGGTCATACTTGCTTGGTGCTTTTGGCAAAGCTGCTAACAAGGCTGCTTCGTCGTAATTTAAATCTTTCACTGGTTTATCAAAATATTCAAGACTAGCAGCAGCTATTCCATAAGTCCCTTGACCAAGATAGATTTGATTTAAATATAATTCTAAAATCCTTTGTTTTGAATAAGCTCTCTCTATTCTAAAGGCTAATATTGCCTCTTTTATTTTTCTTTTCATTGAAACTTCATTGGTTAAAAGAAAATTTTTTGCAACTTGTTGAGTGATTGTTGATGCACCCTCTAGTCTTTTATTGCCAGCTATATTTTTTAAATTTTTCAATATAGCTCTTAGTATCCCCTTAGCATCAACTCCAGGATGATTAAAAAAATTTTTGTCTTCAGCCGATAAAAATGAATTGATTACTTTTTTTGGAATTGACTCAATTGGTATAAAAAGTCTTTTTTCTATGGAGTATTCAGCAATTAACTTTCCATTGTCAGCATAAACTCTACTAGAGATGGGGGGCTGGTACGAAGCTAATTTTTTATAGTCTGGTAATCCTATTGAAAAATACCACAGGGTTGAAAGTGTAAAAAATAAACTAATAGATGCAAATATTATAATGAATTTAAGTGAAAAATTTAGAAATTTGAACATATGGAATATGTAATCCTTAAAATTTGGCTATCTTTGGGCATGATAAAATTATAATGAGTGCATTTGAGTAAGAAATTGTATAAAGTCATAATATGTCATTATTTAAAATTACAAAATTCAACATTTTAACAGGAATTCAATTACAATGGAAAAAAATTTATATATTGATGCATCGCATCCAAATGAAACTCGTATTGTTCTCAAATCGAAATCTGCCATCGAAGAATATGAATTTGAAGATAAGAACAAATTAAACTTTAAAAATAATATTTATCTAGGGACTGTAAGTAGAGTTGAACCATCTTTACAAGCAGCATTTGTCAATTTCGGTAGAATAAGACATGGGTTCTTAGCTTTTAATGACATTCAGTCAGATTATTATCAAATTCCATCTGAAGATAAAGAAAGAATAAGAGATGCCGAAGAAAAAATTCGAGAAAGTCTTAAAAATAAAACTTTAGAAGATGTAAGCAATGATAAAAATGCAACAGATCACGATGGTAAATTATCTGAGGATAATCAAGAAGAAAAAAACGAAATAAAAGATGAAGAGTCAAAAAAAGAATTAAGAGAAGAATTAAAAACTTCTTATGGATTAAAAAAATATCGAATACAAGAAGTGATAAAACCAGGCCAGGTAGTTTTAATTCAAGTAATAAAAGAAGAAAGAGGTCAAAAAGGAGCGGCTCTAACTACTTTTATTTCTTTAGCAGGAAAGTATATGGTTTTAATGCCAAATACTCCAAAAGGAGGTGGAATATCAAGAAAAATTTTTAATTCTTCCGATAGGCAAAAAATTAGAAGTATTCTTAATGAGATCGAAATTCCAAAAAGTATGGGGGTAATTGTAAGAACTGCTGGCGCTAATAAAACAAAAAATGAAATTGAAAAAGATTTTCAAAATACTTTAAAAACATGGGAGGAGATAAGAGATAAAGCAGTTAATTCAAATGCACCCTCTCTTGTTTATGAAGAAGGAGATATTATTAAACGCACATTGAGAGATACTTATGATAATGAAACAAAAAACATCTATATTCATGGTAATGAGGCCTATCTTAAAGCAAAAAAATTCATGAAAGAATTAATGCCAAAAAATGTAAAAAATATTAAAAAATACAGAGGAAAAATTCCTTTATTTCATGATGCTAACATTGAAAAAGAATTAAATAATATTTTTGAACCAACAGTTAAATTAAGATCTGGAGGATATTTGGTAATAAACCCCACTGAAGCATTAGTAGCAATAGATATAAATTCAGGACAATCTACAAAACAAACAAATATTGAAAAAACTGCTTTGAATACAAATTTGGAAGCAGCAGAGGAAATAGCGAGACAAATTAAATTAAGAGATCTTTCGGGTTTAATCGTAATTGACTTTATAGATATGATGAATTTTTATAATAGAAGATTGGTTGAAAAAAAATTAAGAGAAAACATTCGAAAAGATAGAGCCAGAACTCAAGTTGGTAGAATTAGTAATTTTGGCTTATTAGAAATGACAAGACAAAGGTTGAGAGAAGGTTCAATCAGTTGGGAAACTATATTATCTTTAGCCTCTTTTTCTCAAAAGATTATTAAAAAGATTGAGCTTTTAGCTTTTACAAATAAAGTTAAAATTATCAAAGCTTATGTACCTGAAAAGGTTAAACTTAATATTGAAAATAAATTGATTAAAGAAATTCAATATTTTGAAAAAAAATATTCATTCAAAATAAACTTTTTTGCTGATGCAAAATTAATAATACCTGAATATAAAATTGAACTGTTAAATAAATCCAAAAAGATTATAAATGTAGTTGAAAATATAGATAAAAGCAATGAAATCAAAGACGACACGAAGTTTGAAAAAAATACAAGCAAAACTAAAAGTTCTGTAGTCAAATTAGATCAAGCTAAAACAAAAAAAAGTAGAACTTCAAAAAAAAAGACAAAAGTATTACGCACACTTTGGGTGCGAAAGAAGAAAAGAGCTTAAATCAATCCTTTTTTAGGAGAACTTGCTACAGCAAAAAAATTTTTTTTCATTCGTCCTGCTAAAAAAGAATTACGACCTGCTATCACAGCATGTTTGAATGCATTTGCCATCTTAACAGGATTTTTAGCATTAGCTATAGCGCTATTTATTAGAACAGCATCACATCCTAATTCCATTGCTACAGTTGCATCTGAAGCTGTACCTAATCCAGCATCAATTATCACTGGTACTTTGGACTGTTTGATAATAATAGAAATATTAGTTATATTTTGAATTCCTAGCCCAGATCCTATAGGTGAAGCTAAAGGCATAATTGCTGACGCACCACTATCTTCCAGTTTTTTAGCTAGCAAAGGATCGTCCGTACAGTAAACCATAACTTTAAAACCTTCCTTTACTAAAATTTTTGTTGACTTAAGAGTTTCTATCATATTTGGAAACAAAGTTTTTTTATCACCTAAAACTTCAAGCTTAACTAGTTTCCAACCTCCCATTTCTCGCGCTAATCTCAGAGTTCTTAATGCATCATGAGAATTGAAACAGCCAGCTGTATTCGGTAAATAAATTATTTTTTTTGGGTCAAGATAATCTGTTAGCATCGGTTTTTTTTTATCAGTTACATTCACTCTTCTCACAGCAACTGTTACCATGTCTGCGCCTGACTCTTTGACTGCAAGTGCTGTTTCTTTAAAACTTTTATATTTACCAGTACCTACAATAAGTCTAGATTTTAATTTTTTATTCGCAATTTTAAGCACATCTTTCATACTAGCCGCCGCCTATAAAATGAACTATTTCTACTTTATCATTACTTTTTAAAAATTTTTTTTTGTAGTTTATTTTTTGAATAATCATTCCATTGAGCTCTAGGGCAATTTTTTTATTAGATAATTTTAAATTCTTTAATAATTGATAAATCGAAATCCTAGTCTTTATTGTAATTTTTTTTCCATTTAATTGTATTTTTGCCATAATTGAGTTATTTAAATAACTTATAAGTTCACAATGATTAAAATTATAATTCTTAACGGTCCAAACCTCAACCTTTTAGGTGAACGAGAAAAAGAAAGTTATGGTAGCAAATCCTTAAAAGAAGTTGAAAAAATTTGTTCTGATTATGCAAATAAAAATAGTATAGATTTATCTTTTTTTCAATCTAATCTAGAAGGTGAATTAGTTGAAAAAATTCAAGAAATAAGAAAATCTCACCAAGGTGTAATTATAAACGCAGGTGGCTACACACATACTTCTGTGGCAATACATGATGCTTTAAAGATACTTAAAATACCAATTATTGAGTTACATATATCAAATATTTACAACAGAGAAGAATTCAGGCATAAATCACTAATAAGTAAAATTGCAACTGGTATTATTTGTGGTTTTGGTGTGGATGGTTACGTTATGGCATTAAACGCTATAAAAAGTTTTTTAAAAAAATGAAAATTGATAAAAAATTAATAAAAGAATTAGTTGACCGTTTAAACGAATTTAATTTAACCGAATTAGAGTATCAAGAAGGTCAAACTAAAATAAAAGTTTCCAAGGCAGCAAAAGGTATTGAGCAAATAAAATCATCAGCCATTGTTTCTCCAAACAAAGCTGTTCTAAATGAAACTGATGAAAGCGAAGGCATTAGAGTTAAGTCCCCGATTATAGGAACTGCTTATCTTGCGCCAGAACCTGGAGGAAAAAAGTTTGTTCAAGTTGGAGATAAAATTAAAAAAGGTCAGACAGTGATGATTATTGAAGCGATGAAGACAATGAACCATGTGCCTTCAACAAGCGATGGTGTTGTTAAAAAGGTTTTAGTAAACGATGGTCAGCCTGTTGAGTTTGGTCAACCTTTAATTGTTCTAAGTTAGTAAATGTTCAAAAAAGTATTGATTGCTAATAGAGGAGAGATAGCGGTAAGAGTAATAAGAGCTTGCAAAGAATGGGGTATTCAAACTGTAGCCGTTCACTCAGACGTTGACTCTGAAGCAATGCATGTGAGGTTAGCTGATGAAAGTGTTTGTATTGGATCACATCAACCTCAAAATAGTTATTTAAATATATCCTCTATAATGTCAGCAGTTGATCTTACAGGAGCAGAAGCAATACATCCTGGATACGGTTTTTTATCCGAAAACTCCAAATTTGCAGAAGTTGTGAAAAAACATGGAATTAAATTTATAGGTCCAAGTGCAGATTTAATTTCTAAAATGGGTGATAAAATTGAAGCTAAAAGAATTGCAAAGAAGTATGGGTTGCCAATCATTGAGGGTTCTGAAGGTGGCGTAAAGTCCTTCGCTGAAGCGAAATCAATTTGTAAAGATATCGGCTATCCTGTTTTAATTAAAGCTGCTGGTGGAGGTGGGGGGAAGGGTATGAAAATTGTTGAAGAGGAAAATCAATTAGAAAATTTATTTCTAACTGCAAAAAACGAAGCGAAAAAATATTTTGGAAATGATGAATTATATATTGAAAAATACTTTAAAAATCCAAGACATATTGAGGTGCAAATTATGTCGGGTAAAAATAAAACTGTGCACTTGGGGGAAAGAGATTGTTCAGTTCAACGAAGACACCAAAAATTAATTGAGGAAACCCCTAGTCCAGTTTTGAGTAATGAACAAAGAAAAGATTTATTAGAAAAAACTGTCAAAATGGTTGAGCAAATTGGGTATGAAGGAGCAGGCACTGTTGAATTCATTTATGAAAATGGAAAATTTTATTTTTTAGAAATGAATACAAGAGTACAGGTAGAACATCCTGTAACTGAGGTGCAAACTGGAATTGATATTGTTAAAGAACAGTTATGGATTGCCTTCACTGGTAATACGGCGCTTAAACAAAGCGACATAGATCCGAGAGGCCATTCAATTGAATGTAGAATAAACGCAGAAAATCCAGCTTTAGATTTTCAACCAAGTCCTGGTGTAATTAGTGTGTGTCACCAACCATCAGGATTTAGAACAAGAGTAGATGGATCAATTTTCCAAGGATGCAAAATTACACCTTACTACGATAGTCTTATAGCTAAAGTTATTTGTAAAGGAAGAAATAGATCTGAAGCAATACAAAGAACCTTGAGATCTTTAGACGAATTTGTATTAGAAGGAATTACTACAACAATAGATTTACACAAAAAAATTTTATCGCATAAAAAGTTTATTTCTTCAGAATTTGATACAAACTGGCTAGGAAAAGAAAAATTCTACTAAACAAGATTACAGTTTACTAATTGAATATCATAAATAGCATGGTCGAATGGAGTTATTGATGGGTCTGATGAAAAAGTCCAACCATTAAAAATAAATACTTGTTCACTTTGATCTTCAGATAAATCTTTCACCTGCAAGTAAGCAACGTGATCATCTTTATTTCCAGATTCTATCTTACCACATTTTAAAACTTTAATTTCTAAAGGACCAAAGAGTTTTGTTTCACCTAATTTTATTTTTATTTCAGAAGTTTTAGCTGTTATCTTGTCTAATCCTATAAGTTTAA
>MDSZ01193989.1_pt1 | contig 11032 bp, 8 predicted proteins | sample 811201 | NCBI WGS metagenome assembly MDSZ01 (sample SAMN05326647, study PRJNA326480) | marine metagenome | isolation source: seawater | place: Indian Ocean: North | collected 2010 | reverse complement strand
TTAAATAGATGTACATTTTCGATTTGCTGATGACTTAGTCTTTGAGTTAGTTCATGAGCAGCTTGAACAACTTCTTGAGATTTTAAAGTAAAATTTTCTAATTTCATGGAGCATTTTAAAAATTCATTCAGCAATATCTATTCCATTAACACTCGAAAGACTAATTGTCTTTTTACTTATATAATTAACTGACATAATGTCAATAAATTTTATTTATTTAATTTCTAAAAAAAATTTCTTTCTAATTGTTTAAAAAAATTTGCTTTTAAATTTCAATTAAATATTTGTTCTTTTATTAAAACATTATTTTTGTAGTATAAAATTTGATTAATGATGAAGGAGCGTGATACAACTGTATTTGAATTAATTAGTTCAGAGGAGAGTAGACAACTAAATGGAATTGAGCTAATTGCCTCAGAAAATTTTACAAGTCCAGCTGTAATGGAGGCTACCGGTTCCATACTTACAAATAAATATGCAGAGGGATATCCAGGAAAACGTTACTATGGAGGTTGTGAGGTGGTAGACAAGATTGAACTGATAGCTATTGATCGCGCGAAGGAGCTTTTTGGTGCTGATTATGCTAATGTTCAGCCTCACTCTGGATCTCAGGCAAATACAGCCGTTTTTCATGCTTTTTTAAAACCAGGTGATAAAATACTTGGTTTTGATCTATCTCATGGTGGTCATTTAACTCATGGATCTCCAGTTAATTTCTCAGGTAGATTATACAAAGCTCATTTCTACGGAGTTGAAAAGGAAACTGGACGTTTAGATTATGAAAATATTTTGAAAATTGCCAAAGAGGTTTCACCGAAAATGATTATTGCAGGTGCCTCAGCTTACTCGCGAGAAATTGATTATTCAAAGTTTCGTGAAATTGCGAATCAAGTAGGAGCATTTTTGTTAGCTGATATTTCTCACCCCTCTGGGATGATCGCTGCAGGTTTACTGAGTGATCCAATTCCACATTGTCATGTAGTAACAACAACAACCCACAAAACTTTAAGAGGTCCTCGTGGTGGTTTGATTTTAATGGGTAAAGACTTTAAAAATCCATTTGGTGAGAAACTAAGGAGTGGTGAATTAAAGAAAATGTCAAATTTAATTGATTTGGCTGTATTTCCAGGAAATCAAGGGGGTCCACTAGAACATGTTGTAGCTGCAAAGGCTGTAGCTTTTGGTGAAGCACTTCAACCCTCTTTCAAGATTTACATGCAGCAGGTGAAAAAAAATGCTAATTCTATGGCTAATGCCTTTGTTTCAAAAAATTACCATTTAATATCAGGAGGAACTGACAATCACATGATGCTAATTGACCTACGAAATAAGAATATTACTGGAAAATTGGCTGAGGAAGCTTTAGTAAAAGCTGAAATTACAGCTAATAAAAATATGGTACCATTTGATGATAAATCTCCTTTTGTGACCTCAGGAATTCGATTTGGAGTAGCGGCTATAACTACACGTGGACTTAAGGAAAGTGATATGATCACAATAGTTGATTTGATTGATCGAGTAATCACTAAACCTAATGATATAATAAATATTGATACTGTTGCAAAAGAAGTACACCAACTAATGAGTGGTAGACCTCTTTTTACCTTTTAAAATATTCCTTTTACATCTTCTTTATTATAGTTAATTTGACACTTTTGCCATAGTTTCTTGTTTTTTGTAAATTTATGAACAATCAACCTACTTAAAATTTGAAAAAGTTTCTTCCATTAATTTCTTTTTTAATTTGTTTCACTTTAGTTTTTGGTGTCAAAACTTTTTTTTCATCTCAACCAAAAAGTGATATATCAGTTTTGGAGAATGAATTTGAAGATTCTCTCGATAAAAATGTTTCATTACCCGAGACTATTAGCTATAATTTTGATGTAAAACCAATTCTTTCAGATAAATGCTATACCTGCCATGGGCCAGATCCAAATTCTGTTCAAGCGGATTTCAGATTAGACATAAGCGATAATTGGTATCGAAAAAGTATGGAAAATGAAAATAAAAAGATAATTAGTCCAGGAGATCCCTCAAAAAGCGAGTTAGTTGATCGTATTAGATCAAGTCGTGCTTCTCATCAAATGCCCCCCCCCGAATCTAATTTAGTCTTGTCAGAACGTGAAAAGCTAATTATTGAAAAATGGATTTCTCAAGGGGCAAAATGGGAACCTCATTGGGCTTATATTTTTCCATCAAAACCTGAAGAAAAAGTTGATTTTGAATGGAATATTGATAAATTTATTTTACTTAGGCTAGAAAATAAAGGATTAAAAATGTCAAATGAAGCTTCGAAGGAATTACTTTTAAGAAGGCTTTATTTTGATTTAATTGGACTTCCCCCCACACTAGAACAAATAAATGAATTTCTTGAGGATAAAAGTGATAGTTCCTATGAAAAAATAGTCGATAAATTACTTAACTCCGAAGCCTACGGTGAGAGAATGGCCTCAATATGGATGGATGTTGCCAGATATGCAGACACCAATGGATATCAAGATGATACCGAACGCACAATGTGGCCTTGGCGTGATTGGGTAATTCATGCTTTTAATGAAAACATGCCTTATGATCAATTTGTGACTTATCAATTGGCAGGTGACTTATTACCAAATGCTAATAAGGAACAAATTCTTGCAACTGGATTTAATAGAAACCACATGATAACTCAGGAGGGTGGTGTTATTGAGGAAGAGTATAGAGTTGAATATGTTGCTGATCGAACAGTTACAACCGCCAAGACATTTCTTGGTTTGACGATGGAGTGTGCTAGGTGCCATGATCACAAATATGATGAAATTAGTCAAAAAGATTTTTTTAATTTATTTGATTTTTTTAACAGAATTGATGAAGAAGGTAGAATTCAGTATACTAATAAAGCTCCTAGACCAAATTTAAAACTTGACCAAAATATAGTAGACGAGGAACTTTCTTTTATCAAAATGCCTGATAGTATTCTCGACATTGAAGTTATGGTCATGAAAGAGGCTAACAACCTTAGAAAAACTTTTTTACTTAATAGAGGAGCATACGATTCACCTACTGACATAGAATTAGATGGAAGTATGCCATCGGTTATTCTACCGTTTAAAGCAAATTTTGAAAAAACCCGTTTAGGACTTTCAAAATGGCTATTTGATCCCTCCAATCCAATTACAGCAAGGGTTGCAGTTAATAGGCTTTGGCAACAGTTTTTTGGAATTGGGATTGTATCAACATCATCTGACTTTGGAAATCAAGGTACATTACCTACTCATCCTAAACTTTTAGATTGGCTAGCAAGGACATATATGGAGGAGGACTGGAATATGAAAAAGATGATTAAAAGGATTGTCATGTCAAAGACTTATAAACAATCCAGTAAGCCCTCTCCATATAAATTAAAAATAGATCCCAAAAATTATTATCTTTCTCACTTCCCACGTCAAAAACTAACTGCAGAAATGATTCGTGATAACATTCTGGTTAGTAGTGGATTATTTGTTGATAAAGTTGGTGGTCCAAGTGTAAAACCATACCAACCTCCGGGTCTTTGGGATGAACTAACAGGGGGGAGTACATCAAACTCCCTTAAACGTTATGTAATGTCGGCTAATGGAAATCAATACAGGAGAAGTCTCTATACTTTTTGGAAAAGGACAGTTCCCCCTCCAGGAATGATTACATTTGACGCTTCAACTCGGGACTATTGTACGGTTGAACGTCAAAAAACAAGTACTCCGCTACAATCACTTGTTCTACTTAACGATCCTCAAGTTCAAGAAGCTGCAGAATATTTAGCTACAAGTTTAATATCTAAAGAATTGAAATCTGACAAGGAAAATATTACAAACATCTATCGAAAAATTACTGGAAGATTACCTCAGAAAAAAACTTTAAGTTATATGATTAATTATATTAAAGAAGTTGAAAAAATATACATTCAGAATGAAGAATCAATGGACAGACTTGATATGCAAAAGAAGATTTATACCTCACTTTCATTATTAATTTTTAACCTAGATGAAACTTCACAAAAAAGTTAGGGTATGGAAGAACTTAATAAATACTTTTTAAATAACAACCGTCGCCATTTTCTAAAAAATATTGGATTTGGTATTGGAGGTCTTGCACTTGGAAGTATGTTTGATCCATTTAATTTAGCAGACTCAGATGGAATGTCAAATCTCCACTCAGGCTCATTACCATTACCTCATTTTTCTCCCAAGGCTAAACGAGTTATATATCTTTTTCAAAGTGGGGGACCATCACAATTAGACTTATTTGACTACAAGCCTTATCTGAATAAATTTCGTGGTATGGATTTACCAGATTCCATCAGAAAAGGTCAGAGGTTGACTGGAATGACTTCAAATCAAAGCAAATTTCCAGTAACAGGTAGTCTTTATGACTTTAAACAATATGGTGAATCTAGGGCATGGGTGAGTAGCTTAATGCCAAATGTTTCAAAGATAGTCGATGAATTGTGCTTTGTTAAATCTATGCACACGGAAGCTATAAATCACGACCCTGCAATAACATTTTTCCAAACTGGTTCACAGCAACCAGGGAGGCCAAGTATCGGCTCCTGGATGAGTTACGGTCTGGGTAGTCTTAATAATAATTTACCTTCATTTATTGTACTTCTTTCAACTGGAAATGGAAAGCCTCAACCACAGCCTTTATATTCAAGACTCTGGGGTAATGGATTTTTAAGCTCTCTCCATCAAGGTGTTCAATTTAGGTCTGGTAAAGACCCAGTTTTATATCTGCAAAACCCTGAAGGTGTTTCTAAAGAAGAGCGAAGAAAAATGCTTGACCACCTAGCTGAGATTAATGAGGCTCAAGAGAAATCCTTCGGAGATTCTGAAATTAGTAGTAGGATTTCACATTATGAAATGGCATATCGTATGCAGACATCTGTTCCTGATGTAATGGATATAAGCGATGAGCCAGATCATATTTTACGAATGTATGGCAAGAACTCTTACAAACCTGGAACCTATGCAGCAAATTGTCTACTAGCAAGGAGGTTAATAGAAAAAGATGTACGTTTTGTTCAATTATATCACACTGGATGGGATCAACATGATAACCTACCATCTCAGATTAGTCGTCAGGCTGATGACGTGGATCAAGGAACCGCAGCATTGATTATGGATTTAAAACAAAGAGGTCTTCTTGAAGATACTTTAGTGATATGGGGTGGAGAGTTTGGAAGAACAAATTACTGCCAAGGAAAATTAACTGATATAGACTACGGTCGAGACCACCATCCTCGATCATTTACAATTTTTATGGCAGGGGGTGGAATAAAACCTGGTTTTAGTTATGGTGAAACCGATGATTTTGGATACAATATTGTAAAAGATCCAGTTCATGTTCACGATTTACAAGCAACTTTATTGAATCAGTTTGGAATAGACCATGAAAGAATGACATACAAATTCCAAGGGAGAAGGTTCCGTTTAACAGATGTTCATGGAGAGGTGAAAAAAGAATTATTGGATATATAGTTTAGTTTTTGGAGACATTATTTGAAATAGTAAAGTATATTGGTAAATTCCATCCTTTGGTATTACACCTCCCAATAGGCTCCCTATTAATGACCTTTTTATTGATTATAATATCAAAACTTCAAAAACCTCCTCTAGAGAGGGCTATTCGTATTGGGGTTGATTTTTCATTTTATAGTGCTCTAACAGCAACAATACTTGGTTACTTTTTATCTTTAGATGATTCCTACAATATTGAAAACCTAAAGCCTCACCTATTTGCAGGCCTTATTACCCTGTTTTTAACATTAAGCCTTTGTATAAGTCACAGACTAAAAGGGAAACAAAATCTTTTTGTTAGTTTGTTTGTGATGACTCTTATTTCATTGTCCATTACAGGTCATAAGGGTGCTATGATAACGCACGGTGAAGATTACTTAGCCCCTCCTGAAGCGTTTATTGAACAACCAAAAATTGAAAAAATCAAAGATAGTATTCATCTTTATGAAAAAGTGGTAAGTGTAATTTTAGAGGATAAGTGTGTCAGCTGCCATAATTCCTCTAAAAGTAGAAATAACCTTCGATTGGACCACTATGATTTGTTGATCAGAGGAGGTAATCGTGGAAATATTTTCAATACGGACCAACCTGAAAAAGGGCTTCTAATGAAATATATTTCATTACCTATAGATGATAAGCTTCATATGCCTCCGAAGAATAAAGCACAATTATCTGATAATGAAAAGTGGTTACTCAGTCATTGGGTTAATTCTGGTGCATATAAAAAATCATCTTATACTAAGATAGAAGATAATAGTTTGTTAAAAAAGCAGCTTATTACTTTCTTGGGCCTTGAGAAAAAGGTAAAACAAGTTCGAGGTGATGTATTAGCTAAATTAGTTTCAATGGGTTTTAGAATTAATCCTAATTCAATTGGAGATAATTTTCTTAAAGTAAAATTTATTGAAGCTAAGTTGAAAAGTGATCACATTAATTTTTTGACCAAAATTAAGGAACAACTTGTTGAATTAGACCTGAGTAATTCTAATTTTAATGATGAAATGGCTCCAATTTTAGCAGATTTTAAAAACTTAAGAGTGTTAAGGTTGGATAGAACTTCTATTAGTGATAAATCATTATCTTACTTACATAATAGTGAATTGAAAGTTATAAACTTATGCAATACTTCTGTTACATTTAGCGGTGTTTCTTCTTTATTAAAATCTACAAAACTCAAAAAAATATATGCTTGGAATACAGCAATTAGAGATGAAGGAAAAACCCAACTCGCAGCTCTGGGTTCAGGTTTAATTAACTTTGGCACATCTAATTTATTTTCCGAAAAACTAAGCCTTAGAGCCCCTGAAATTAATACATTAAACACAATATTTGATGACTCTATGTACGTTTATTTTAAAGATCCTCAAATTAAAAATATCAATATTCATTACACTATAGATGGAAGTGAACCCAATAAAAATTCCACTATATATAAAAAACCTATTAAACTATATAATTCGTCAACTGTAAAAGCTAAGTCTATAAAAGAGGGTTGGTTAGACAGTAGCGTAGAGGAGGTGATGTTTTTCAAGAATAAAAAATTTGTTTTAGACTACAAATTAAAAAGCAAAACTGAAAAAACATACTCGATTAGTCATAAAGTTGATTTCAAATTTGTGGATAATGAGAAAGTCATATTTGATAATAAAAAAGGATACAGAGTATATAAGGGCACTAGTATTGAGAATGCAAAGACCTGGATGGGTTTTTATAAAGAAGATTTTGTTATTGACATTAATTTAAGGAATTCCGATAAAATTAACTTCATCACACTTAGTATGTTGGAAAATCTAGATATGATGGCAATTTTCCCAAAAAGAATTGAAATATATGGTTTTTCAAATAATAAATGGATCAAATTAAATGAGAAAGATATTCCTTTGCAGAATAACCCAGATGAGCGTATATCTTATTTTAAAGACTTTACTCTACCAGTCAGTTTAAACAATTATAACAAAGTCAGAATCATTGCGGTTAATTATCAAAAATTCCCAAATGCTCCTGTTTATCAATTAAAAAGAAAAAAGAATTCATGGATTTTCATTGATGAATTAATTTTCTGGTAATAACTTAGAAAGGCGCTTTTTCTCTTAAAAATAACTCTTTAATTTTTGTAGTGACATTTATTGGTTTTCTTGAAGCTAAATTTACATAGCACCATTGGGTTCTACAACTAACTATTAATTGGGATGTTTTATTATTGTAAAATTCTACTATTCTCAGTGATAGGGGGCCTCTTATGTTTTTTACATAAGTTTCAATTCTAATTTCATCGTTCAAAAATGCACCCAGCCTGTATTCTACATTGTGGCTTCTAACCATCCACACCCCTTCAATTTTTATTTTATTATTTATTTTTTGCCAATGTGCTTTGGCAATTTCTTGAGACCAAATTAGGTATTGAACATTGTTGACATGGTTTAGGTCGTCAAGATGATCGTTTATGACTTTAACTTTTAAAATATAACGGTGACTCACTCTTTTGGAATTATTTTAACCTCAAATAGTTTACTCCAGTTTTTTCCAGTTACAAAAAATGTTTTTCTTTTTGGGTGAAATGCAATACCATTTAATACATCCAAATTGCTAACCTGCTCTACTTTTTTCTTTAAGCCAGAAAAGTCAATTACCCCTTCGACCCCCCCATTGAGTGGATCAATTATGACACCTACATCTTTTTTAAATTGATAAGTATTGGCGTATATTTTACCATTTGCCCACTCAAGTTCATTAATTTTACTTAGTGCAGTTTTATTTGTCATAACTTGTATTTTATCAATTTCCTTCTGAGTCTTGGCATCGAGAATCCAAATATGATTTGATCCATCTGATTTATAAAATCTTTCTCCGTCATTACATAAACCCCAACCTTCCTTACTTTTCTGGTAATTAAAAGATCGCTCAACCAATAAATTGTCAGGGTTATATTGAAAACCAATATTACCTTGCCAGGTTAGTTGGAATAGCTTTTGATTTAAAAAAGTAATTCCTTCAGCAAAATATACTTTATCAAGTATTTTTTTTTCTATTACTTCGCCATTTTTAAAATTAACTTTCCGAATACTCGAGCTCCCTCTAAGACCTGTACTTTCAAAAAGCGTATCACGATAAAACTCAAGTCCTTGGGTATAGGCATTTTTATCATGTGGATATACATTGATTATTTGATAAGTATACAGCTTTGGCTTAACATCAGATAATAGGGTAATTTTTGAATTGTACTCAAAATTATGACCCTTGGAATACACCACCGCACTGAGCATGTGAATACCAAGCTTAACATTTAATAATGGAAAATTTTTTACAATACGTTTTTTATTTAAGAAATAATTAATTGAATCAATTGGATGATTTTTTTTATTGGAAATTTGAACTTCTAATGTGTCACTTTTAACAAATTTCTTATCTTTTTTTTTGACTAATAAAAAAAAGTCCTTTGAAATATCCGAACTGCAATTAAGTATTAATAGTTGTAATAAAAACAATAACCAGATTTTCATAGCATAAATTAAAATACTCTTAAAATTAAGAATTTAAAATAATTGCTTAACGATGTAAACCTATTATATTTGTTATGGGCAAGTCCTACGCAACCAGCTCCTGCCGAATCCCCCCAGGGCGGGAACGCAGCAAGGGTAGGCGGTTGTAGCGGTGTGATGTAGATCGCTTGCCCTTTTAATTATTCATGACTAAAACAATCCTAATTACGGGAGCTTCATCAGGCCTTGGCAAAGCTACCGCCAAATACTTGGCAGAAAGAAAATATAAAGTATTTGGTACAAGTAGGAATCCGAAAAATTATACCAATAATAATTCTTTTGAACTTCTTCCTTTTAATTTAAATAAACCCCAAACCTCAAAAGATTTGGTTGATCAGGTTCTTGATAAATCCGGAAGAATTGATGTTTTAATTAATAACGCAGGTCTTGGAATCACTGGTGCAATTGAGGAAACTGATCTTATTGCTATGGAATCAAATTTTAAAACTAATTTTTTTGGCCCTTTAGCTTTAATTCAACAAATTCTTCCAATAATGCGATCTCAAAAATCAGGATTGATTATTAATATTACCTCTATTGGAGGATATATGGGTTTACCATTTAGAGGTATCTATTCCTCATCAAAAGGGGCTTTGGGTATTGCCACTGAAGCTTTACGGATGGAGTTAAAGGGGTTTGGTATTGATATTGTGACTTTAGCTCCTGGAGATTATGCTACAGATATTGCTTCTCGAAGACATTATTCACCACTTAAATCAGATTCACCCTACCACGATATTTATAAATTTTCGCTAAATACAATTAATCAACATGTTGATTCTGGAGATGATCCTATTAATTTAGCTAAAATGGTATATAGAATTATTAATACAAAAAAAAGAAAAGTACACTATACATCGGGTTCATTTTTACAGAAGTTCTCAATTATATTGAAGAAAATTCTACCCGATACAGTTTTTGAAAAATTAATTATGAACCACTACAAACTTTAAAAATAAAAACCAATATGAAATTTTTTATAGATACAGCTAACTTGAATCAAATCAAAGATGCCCAAGAATTGGGAGTATTGGATGGAGTAACTACAAACCCTTCTCTCATGGCCAAAGAGGGCATTACTGGACGAAAGAATATACTCAAACATTATGTAGATATATGTAAGGCTGTTGATGGTGATGTTTCTGCTGAAGTTATATCGGTTGATTTTGATGGTATAATTAAAGAAGGAGAGGAGTTGGCTGCTCTACATCCTCAAATTGTTGTGAAAGTTCCAATGATTAAAGAGGGTGTCAGGGCTTTGAAATATTTTTCTGATAAGAATATCAGAACTAACTGCACATTGATTTTTTCTGCTGGGCAGGCTTTATTGGCTGCTAAAGCAGGAGCTACCTATGTTTCCCCATTCATCGGTCGACTTGATGATATTTCTACAGATGGGCTTGGACTAATTGTTGAAATAAGGGAGATTTATGACAATTACGCTTTTGAAACAGAAATATTGGCTGCGTCTATTCGCCATACAATGCATGTAATTCAATGTGCAAAAGTAGGTGCTGATGTTATGACTGGTCCACTTAGTTCTATTGTTGGTTTACTTAAACATCCATTGACAGATATTGGTCTAAAGAAGTTTTTGGAAGACTATAAAAAGGGAAACTAGTATTTTTTGAGAATATCTGAGAAGGTAGGTGAACTAAAATTTCCAAAGCCATCTATAATTCTGCCAGTCTGATTAACAAAAATAGCCCTATTTAATAAGGATACTACCCACTCCTTACTTGCTTTTTCAAAATCAACAAATGCAAATTGGCTTTTTGCTTGGACTCCCATGATTTTGTGTACTTGAAATACTATTTCATTAAATGGTTGTAAACAAATACCAATGAATTGGTAATCAGGAAATTGTTCTGAAAGGGTTTTAACTTTTTTAATTGTGTTTCGATAATGTCCCATTTGAGTCTGTGACCAAAAGTAAAGTACGGTTGGTTTTCCAAATAT
>MDSZ01182521.1_pt1 | contig 11032 bp, 8 predicted proteins | sample 811201 | NCBI WGS metagenome assembly MDSZ01 (sample SAMN05326647, study PRJNA326480) | marine metagenome | isolation source: seawater | place: Indian Ocean: North | collected 2010 | reverse complement strand
CTGATGAACTGCTTAACGGGTTAGAGAAACTCGAAAGTTGGCCTAAAAAAGTAAAAGTTATGCAAAAAAATTGGATAGGAAAATCTTTTGGTTGTGAATTAGTATTTAAAATAGAGGGAGATTTGCCAGTTAAAAATGTAAAATGTTTCACAACAAGACCGGATACCCTTTTTGGTTTTTCATTTTTAGCACTATCTCCTGATCACCCTATTTCAAAGTTCTATGAAAATGATAATAAATTTCAAGAATTTAAGGAAAAATGCTCAAAAACTGGAACAACAGAAGAGTCATTGGCTCAAGCAGAAAAACTTGGTTTTAAAACAAATATTTTTGCAATTAATCCACTAGATGAAAGCCAAAAAGTACCTGTGTATTTTGCAAACTTTGTTTTAATGGACTATGGTTTTGGTGCAATTTTTGGTTGTCCCGGACATGACCAAAGAGATTTTGATTTTGCAAAAAAATATAAACTTCCAATAAAAACAGTGGTACGTCCTCAAGATAAAACGGATTTTGTTGTCAAAAAAGAAGCTTATACAGGACCAGGCATCATAATTAATTCAGATTTTCTGAATGGTCTAAATGCTCCAAATGAATCTGTAGAGAAAACAATTGAAATTTTAGAAAAAAAAGGAATTGGAAAATCTAAAACTAATTTTAGATTAAAAGATTGGGGAGTTTCAAGACAACGTTATTGGGGTTGTCCAATTCCTATGGCCTATGATGATGAAGGAAATGTGGTTCCAATACCGAAAGATCAATTACCGGTGAGACTACCATCTAATATTAATTTAAATCATAAGGGTAATCCTTTGGACTCCGCTATTGACTGGAAGAAAATTAAAATTAATGAAAAGGATTGTTTAAGAGAAACTGATACCTTAGATACCTTTGTCGACTCTTCTTGGTATTTTTTAAGATTTTGTTCTCCAAAAAATGAAAAATATGGTTTTAGTGAAGAAGATATAAATTATTGGATGCCGGTCGATCAATATATAGGAGGAGTTGAGCACGCAATTCTTCATCTTCTTTATTCAAGATTTTTTATGAGATCAATTAATTATAAAAATGAAAATTTTAAATTTAAGGAGCCATTTGATGGTCTATTTACTCAAGGTATGGTTTGTCATGAAACTTATAAAGATGAAAATGATAATTGGTTAAGTCCTGATGAAGTAGAGTTAATAAATAAAGAATACTTTAAAAAAGGAGATACAAAGACAAAAGTTATTGTCGGATCTTCAGAATCAATGTCAAAATCGAAAAAGAATGTAATCGATCCTGAGAATATTATTAGCAATTACGGTGCTGATGCTGTGAGGCTATTTATTTTGTCTGATAGTCCTCCGCAAAAAGATGTGCAATGGTCAGATCAAGGAATGTTGTCATCATACAAGTTTGTACAAAAATTATGGGCACTACACCAAAAAATTAAAAATCAAATTAAAAAAAATTTTAATGAAGAAACAGATTTAGAATTAAAAAAATTTACTAACCAAATGATTTATAAGTTCACAGAAAATTTAGAAACATTTAGCTATAATGTTTTAGTGGCAAATATGTACGAGATATATAATTTTTTAACAAAATACATTAACGAGAAAGTTAGTTCTAAAAACCTAGTTGAAAATTACATAAAAATTTTGACTATTATTTTTCCTATTGTTCCACATTTTGTAAGTGAATGTATGGATGATTTAAATATACAAAATAAACTTTATTGGCCTAAAGTAGAAAAAGAATATTTAGAGGAAAATGAAGTGAATTATGTGATACAAATTAATGGAAGAAAAAGAGGATTAATTAATTCTCAAAAAAATATTTCTGAGACTGAATTATTTAATATTGTGAAAAATGAAAATTTGATAGATAAATATCTTAAGGATAAAAGTATTAAAAAAACTATATTTGTTAAAAATAGACTACTTAATATTTTGATAAATGAATAAACTACAAACTTCATTATATATTTTACTACTTCTGCTTACTAGTTGTGCTTATGAACCAATATTAAAAAAAAAAAACTATGATTTCAGTCTTGCTGTAGAAATTGTCGAAGGAGATAAAAATATAAATAATTTAATTAAACAAAATCTTGAAAATATTAAAGGGTCTGGCAAAAATTTAAAAATTTCAATAGATTCCAAAATCGAAAAAAGTGTAATATCAAAAGATAGTAAAGGAGATCCATCTATCCTTGGATTAAGTGTTATTGTAAATTATAAAGTTAAGGATGCTGACAACGTCATAATTGAAGATACATTAAATAATAATACAAACTACAACAATATTTCTGATAAATTTGAGCTTAAAAACTATGAAAATATTCTCATAAAAAATCTTTCTGACAGAATATCAGAAAATATAATTTCTTTTATAGCTACTTCATTAAGATGATAGTTAAATCAAATGATTTAACTAAAATTAAAAAGGAAGATTATAAAATAATATTGTTATATGGGGAAAACAACGGTCTTAAAGAAGAAGTCATTAACAAATTGATAAATAAATCTAGTGGTGAATTGTCTAAATTTGATGAAAGTGAAATAGTTGAGAATTATGAAAGTTTCTTAGTAGAATTATTAAATAAATCCTTATTTGTTAATTCAAAAATAATTATTATTTCAAGGGTTACATACAAAATAATCAGTTTTATAGAAGAGGTTTTAGAGAGAAATATTGATGGTATTAAAATTTTTCTCAATGCAGGAAATTTAGATAAAAAATCTAAATTAAGATCATTTTTTGAAAAAAGTAAAGTTATGGCCTGTGTTCCATTTTATCCTGACGATGAAAAAGGTTTGAGTTTTTTTGCGAATAATTTTCTTAGTCAAAAGAAAATAAAAATTTCAAGAGAAATACTAAATATAATTTTAGAAAGGGCAAGGGGTGACAGGAGCAACCTTAAGAATGAACTTGAAAAAATAGAGGCTCTATCTATTACAAAAAAAAATATATCAACTGATGATATAGTAAAATTATCTAATTTATCTGAAAATTATAATATATTTGAACTAGTAGATAATTATTTAGCTAAAAATCAAAAAAAAGTTTCAAAGATAATTAATGAAAATAATTTTGTTAATGACGACTGTATTCTAATAATAAGGACTCTTTTGAGTAGATCAAAACGACTATTAAATTTAAAAATAAAAGAAAGACAAAATTTAAATAAAGATGAGATTATTAACTCATTTAAACCACCAATTTTTTGGAAGGAAAAAGTCATAGTAAAAAAACAAATGTCTGAATGGTCTGAAGAAGAAATTAAAAATAAAATTTTTAAACTTGCTGATCTAGAAATCTTAGTAAAATCAAACAACTCAGGAATTAATTTAGTATCAGACTTTGTAAATAATTATTAATATTTATCTCTAATTATTTTTACAATTCTATCTAACTGATCAATATCTTTATATTCAAAAGTTAATGTTCCAGAGTTATTTTTCTTGTTATTTATATAAACTTTCATACCGATTTTGGATGAAATCTGATTTTCCATATCAAGTATATTTGTATCTTTAGAAGATTTTGTTTTAAAAGGTTTATTTTTAGATAATCTTGCCAAAATTTCAGCTTGTCGTACCGAAAGTTTTTTTTTAATAATTTTATCAGCTATTAATTCAGCATTTTCTAAACCAACTAAAATTTTTGCATGTCCTTGGGTAATCTTATTCTCAATTATCTGTTGAATAATTTTTTTAGGCAAATTTAATAATCTTAAACAATTTGAAATATGTGCCCTGCTCTTTCCAATAAATTTTGCAACTTTTTCTTGATCGTAGTTGAATTCATTGATTAATCGTTTATAACCTTCGGCTTCTTCTATAGGATTTAAATCTTTACGTTGAACATTTTCAACGATTGCAAATTCAAGTGATCGTACATCATCAATATTTAGTATAACTACAGGAACTTCGTGAAGACCAGCATTTTGTGAAGCTTGCAACCTTCTTTCGCCCGCAATTAATTCATATTTATTCTCTTCGTTCGATTTTCTGACTATAAGTGGTTGTATGATCCCTCTCGCGCGAATTGAGTTAGTCAAATCCTCTAGACTGTTTTTATCAAAATTTTGTCTCGGTTGAAATTTGTTTGGAACGATAGAACTTATTGAAATTTTATTATTAGTTACTTTTATTTGACTGTCACCAATCAAAGATGATAGTCCTCTTCCTAAGCCTTTTTTATTTTTAAATGGATTAATCACGCAGCAGTTTCAACTTTCTTATCTTGATTAAGAAATTCTTCTGTAAAATTAAAGTAAGCTTTACTACCAGGACAAAGTTTATCATAAATTAAAACGGGTACACCATGTGAAGGTGCCTCGGACAATCTTACGTTTCTAGGTACAGCAGTATTATATACTTTTTCTTTAAAATAATTTCTAGCTTCACTTTCAACCTGGCTAGAAAGTTTATTTCTCTTGTCATACATCGTTAAAAGTATTCCCCTAATTTCTAATGTAGGATTAAGATTAGTTTTTATCCTATCAATGGTTTTCATAAGCTGTGTTAAACCTTCTAAAGCAAAGAATTCTGTTTGAAGGGGCACAACTAAAGCATCTGAAGAGACAAGCGCCATGATTGTTAGTAAACTAAGAGATGGAGGACAATCGATCAGTATATAATCATATGATGCCCTAGAATCATTTAAAATAGCGGCCAATTCATCTTTTAGTTTGAATGATCTTCTGCTATCACCTGCTGTTTCCACTTCAAGACCTGACAAATCTACATTTGAAGTTATTAAATTTAAGTTTTCAAAGTCTGTCGTCTGTATTACATCAGATATTTTTTTATTTCCATTGAGGACACTATAGATAGTTTTATCAGAATCATCAGTATTAGATAAGCCGAGACCTGTTGTTGCATTGCCTTGGGGATCTAGGTCAATAACCAAAATTTTTTTCCCTTTCATTGTGAGACCGGCTGCTAAATTTATAACTGTAGTAGTCTTTCCCACTCCACCCTTTTGATTGATCACTGAAATAATTTTTCTATTCATTTTTTTTTTTTAAATTTGAAATTTTTATTACTATCGATCCATTATTTGTTAAACTTTTTCTTTCCTCAAAGTCAAAATTCCATTTTTTTTTCGCATCATTTAAAATTTCTTTTCCACTTTTGCCTAGAAATAAAACTATATATTTAAATTTTTTAAAATTTTTAAATGCTATTTCAAAGATTATGGGTAATGGTTTAAATGCTCTTGATATTATTATATCTGTAGTTAAATTTTTTTCCTCAAAAATATTCTTTTGATTAATTATCGAATTTAATTTTAATTTCTGACTTATATTTTTTAAAAAATTACTTTTATGAAAGCTTTTTTCATAGAATATGAATTTAAAAAGTGGTTTTTTTGATTTCATCAAAATTGCTAGAACCATTCCAGGAAATCCTGCTCCAGACCCAATATCTGTGCATATATTTATATCATTTTTATCAATAAAATCAATAATTTGCGCACTATCTAATAAATGTCTTGTATTTATTGATTTTTCTGAACTTTTGCTAATCAAATTTATTGTAGCATTTTTGCTTATAACTGAATCAATATATTCATTAAGATCTTTAAATGTTTCATGTGAAACATTTTCAATATTAAGTTCAGTTTTTTTAAAAAAATGCGAATCAATCAAGCTATATGCTTGATAGACTTTCTTTTAAGATGAGACAACAAAATATATACTGCTGCAGGGGTAATTCCGTCAATTCTCAAAGCTTGACCCATAGTTTTAGGTCTTATTTCCTTAAATTTATCTTTTACTTCGCTTGAAAGTCCGGAAAATTGATCATAATCAATATCCTCCGGTATAGTAAGGTTTTCATCCCTTTTAAAGGCTAGAATATCAGCTTTCTGTTTTTTTAAATAACCACTATAATGTGATATAATCTCTAACTGTTCATCAATTTCACGTGAAAAGTATGGTATTTCGGGCCATATTTCCCTTATTTTATTCATATTTACGGATTTTTGGCTTAGGATTTCATTTGCATTCCTCAGAATACCGTCTTTTGCAATTTTAACACCAAATTGAGATACTCTTGATGGTGTTATATTTGATATTTCCATTTTATTCAGAATTTCATCAATTTTTTTCTTTTTATCTTTAAATTGAATTTTTCTCTCATTTGTAATTAAACCAATATCTATTCCTTTTTGTGTCAGCCTTATATCAGCATTGTCAGATCTTAAAGATAATCTATATTCAGCTCTTGAGGTAAACATCCTATATGGTTCGGCAACGCCTTTTGTTACAAGATCGTCAATCATTACTCCTATGTATGCATCTGATCTATCTAAAATAAATGGCTCTTGTTCCTTTAAAGATAAAGCTGCATTTACACCAGCAATTAATCCTTGGGCGGCTGCCTCTTCATAACCTGTAGTGCCATTAATTTGTCCCGCCAAATACAAATTTTTGATTTTTTTTGTTTCAAGTGTCAGAAAAAGCTCTCTTGGATCAACAAAATCATATTCAATAGCATAACCAGGTCTTAGAATAGTCACGTTTTCTAAACCACTGATTTTGTTACATATTTCTTGCTGTATATCAGCAGGCAAGGATGTTGATATACCGTTTGGATAAATTGTATTGTCATTTAAACCTTCTGGTTCTAAAAATATTTGATGTCTTTGCTTATCTGAAAATTTTACGATCTTATCTTCAATTGATGGGCAGTATCTAGGGCCTACTCCCTGTATGCTACCTGAATACATGGCACTCTTTTTAATATTTTTTGAAATGATTTTATGGACAGTTTCATTCGTGTAAGTCATACGACATGAAACTTGTTTATTAATGTTTTTCTTAGTCAGGAAAGAAAAAAAATAAGGAGTCTCATCAGCAAATTGTTCCTCCAAAATATCGAAGTTTATTGTACGAGCGTCTAACCTAGGTGGCGTTCCAGTTTTTAATCTACCAATTTTAAAATTATATTTCTCTAACTGTTCACTTAAACCTGTAGATGGTTTTTCATTGTATCTTCCTGCAGGTGTCTTCTCATTTCCAATATGTATCAGACCGTTCAAAAAAGTTCCGGTTGTTAAAATAATCTTTGTGGATTTAATTTCTTTACCTGATTGAGTAATAAATCCTGTTATACGATTTTTATCAAATTTAAAGTTGATTACAGGATCTGAAAATATCCTTAAATTACAGTAGTTTGCAAGTTTTTCTTGCATATGTTTTTTATATAAATGTCTGTCACTTTGTGTTCTTGGTCCTCTGACAGCTGGCCCTCTGCTTCTGTTTAACAATCTAAATTGTATTCCAGATTTGTCAGCTATTTCACCCATTACACCATCTAGCGCATCAATCTCTCTAACCAAGTGCCCCTTGCCTAAACCACCAATTGCAGGATTACACGACATCTCACCTATAGTTTCAAACTTATGTGTAAAAAGTGCGGTATTAACTCCCAATCTTGCGGATGCAGCTGCGGCTTCGCACCCGGCGTGTCCACCACCAATAACTACTACATCAAATGACAAATCATTTTTCATCAATATAATTTATTATTGAATGAAAAATTTACAAGAGAAAGGATTAATTAAAAATGGAGAAATTACTTTGTTTTATTTACCAATACAAAAATCGTTAAATATAGATCCTAATATTTCTTCAACATCAACTTTTCCTACGATCATTCCAAGATGTCTTGCTGCTAGTCTTAAATCTTCCGCTCCTTTATCAAAATCATTTTGTGATTTCTGTTTATCAAAATTGTTAAGGTGGAACATACACTGTTTTAAATTATCTCTGTGTCTGCTTCTAGAAATCAAAGTATCTTCGAAATTAATTAATTTGTTTTTTAAATTGTCTTTAATTTTGTTTATTAACTTATCTAAGTTAATCTCTTCTTTTATAGATATTTGCAGTGGATTAATATTTTTAATATTAATATCTAATTTATAATTATCTTGGTCGATTTTATTCAGTACTATAATGGTGTCTTTATCTACAAGTTTGTCAAAAAAGTGTTTAAAATCAACACTTTTTGGCTCAATTATTAATATTTTTAAATCCGCATCTTCAGCTTTTTTAAGGGCTAATTTGATTCCTTTATTTTCTATTTCATCCTTAGAATTTCTAATTCCAGCAGTATCGGATAAAATGACAGGATAACCATCTAGATTAAGATGAGCTTCAATTACATCCCTTGTTGTACCAGCTATTTCTGAAACAATTGCAACATCTCTTTTTGACAGATAATTCAACAAAGATGATTTTCCTGCATTTGTAGGACCTATAATTGCAATCCTAAAACCTTCTCTAATAATTTCTCCAACATTCTTATCATTTAATATTTTTTCTATTTCTACTGTTATTCCTTCAATTTCTTTTTTAATGTTTTTAATTATATCTTCTGGTAAATCGTCATCTGGAAAATCTATTTTGGCTTCAACATTTGATAAAATTTTTAAAAGTCTTTTTCTCAACTGAATAAATTTTTCAGAACTTCTTCCAGACATTAGTTTTATTGCTTGCTGTCTTTGTATTTCTGTTTCAGCTGATATTAGATCTGAGATACTTTCAGCTTCTAAAAGATTTATTTTACCATTTTGAAAAGCTATTTTTGTAAATTCACCAGCTTCGGCTAATCTGCACTCATCAAATTTTGATATTTCTAATTGAAGTGCATTTATTGATGCTTTGCTACCGTGAATATGAAATTCAGCCATATCTTCTCCCGTATAGCTATTCGGAGCAGGAAACCACAAAACTAATCCCTCATCAATTAACTCATCTTTATCTATTTTATAAATCTTTTTAAAAGATGCATAACGAGGTTTTGGTGCTTTATCCTTTGTCAATTTTTCTACTACTTTTTTTGAATTCGGGCCTGATACTCTTATTACTGCAATTCCACTTAAACCAGGTCCAGATGATAAAGCATATATAGTCATGATTAAATTATTTTTTTTTTTCAATGATTATTTCATTTAATAATTTTTCAAAATTATTAGTAAAATTTTTAGTGTCAAACAAAGGTGAATTCATAATGTTGTTATAAATAAAATCTCTAATTTTTATTAATTTGTTTTGATTTTCGGCTAAATATATAGCTTTATCAATATATTCATCTTTATTTTGAGAAATTAGATATTCACATCCAAGCCATTTAATTATAGTCGACCCACATCTAGAGTTAAAGTTATATCCTTTGAGAGTTAATACAGGCACATTTTTCCATAGGGACTCAAAAGTAGTTGTTACACCATTATATGGGAAAGTGTCTAAAGCTAAGTCAACTTCATCATATAATTTTAAATGAGATCCTAAATCATCTACTGGATCAAGAATTTTAATTTTATTTGAAATCCCAAGTTTAATGATTTTTTCGCTAAAAAAATCCAAATTATATTTAGTTGAAGATTTTAAAAATAACTGAGAATTGTTGACTTTATTTAAGATAGACATCCAACATTCTAACGTTTCATCAGAAATTTTATTAAAGTTGTTAAAAGAACCAAATGTAAAAATACTTTTTTTAATTGATGGAGCTTCGATTTTTCTTCTGGTGTAGTCGAATCCAATATGGGTATTCCAGATGGTTTCTAATTTTTTTATTTTTTCTGAATAAAAAACTTCTTCATTCTCTTTAATCAAATACTTATCAGTGATTAAATAATCCATCTCATTTAAACCAGTTGTATTGCAGTATCCTAACCAAGAAATCTGGATTGGCGAAATTCTATTTTTAAACAAGGCAATTCTATTTTGACTTGTTACACCCATTAAATCAAAAGCAATATCTATTTTTTTTTCTCTAATAAATCTAATAGCCTGTAGATCATCTAGAGTTTTTATATTGTACCAATAATCAAAATAATTTTTTATTTCATTATCATTTTCATCACTAATATCTTGATTAGAAAATGCAAATGTTTCGAATTTTGATTTATTAATGTTTTTCAATAGAGACTTTAGAAAATAAGATACTGAGTGCCTGTCTACTAAATCTGATGAAATAAAACCAATTTTTATTTTGTTTTCTTTGATATTTTTATCTAAAGATAATTTATCTAAATTAAAATTTGGAATAATGTTAGACATCTTTCTTGATTGTTTGAAAAATTTTTCTTGATCCCATGAGTAGTTAAAATTTTGAATGTAAATATAAGAACACCAATCTTTAGAAGAGCTCGGATTAAAATTTAATATTTTCTCTATTATTTCTTTTCTCTTTTTAACTTGGAAAGAGAATTGATAAACTCTTGAAATAGCTTTTAAAATATTAATATTATTTTTATATTTGTCATCTAATTGATTAAAATAATCTATAGAGTCTTTGATTTCTAAAAAATCAGTATTTAAATTAATAAAATTTGACAAGGCTTCGACGCCAAGATCAGTATTTTTTTCTAATAAATAAGCCTCTCTAAAATTTTCTCTTGCTGAAAGTTTTATATCTTTATTATGATAACCTTTTATTACTTTACAAATACCAAGTATATGTAGAATCTTAGCAGATCTTTGCTCTTTATTATTTTCGATTTGACTAATTATTTCGTCATATTTTTTATCAAAAAAAAGTTTTTTATAATTTTTAATACTATCAGTCATTTATTCGACTAAATAATATGGAAAAAAAATTATAATTAAAGATTATTCTAAGATGGTTTATTCATTGAATTAAAGAATTCTGCATTATTTTTAGTATTCTTTAATTTTGAATTAATGAACTCTATTGCATCCATCGATCCCATCGGAGCAATAATTCTTCTAAGCACATTCATTTTTTGAAGATCATTTTTATCAAAGAGTAATTCTTCCCGTCTAGTTCCTGATTTTGTAATATCAATAGACGGGAATATTCTTTTTTCTGAAATTTTTCTATCTAGTATAGTTTCGCTATTACCAGTTCCTTTAAACTCTTCAAAAATTACTTCATCCATTCTACTACCAGTATCAATTAAAGCTGTGGCTATAATTGTAAGAGATCCACCTTCCTCTATGTTTCTTGCTGCACCAAAAAATCTTTTTGGTCTTTGCAATGCATTGGCATCAACACCACCGGTT
>MDSZ01144609.1_pt1 | contig 11032 bp, 20 predicted proteins | sample 811201 | NCBI WGS metagenome assembly MDSZ01 (sample SAMN05326647, study PRJNA326480) | marine metagenome | isolation source: seawater | place: Indian Ocean: North | collected 2010 | reverse complement strand
AATACAGAAGATTTTATCAACGCTCTAAAATCCTGCGATGTAAACCTAGCTGGCAAAAAATAATGCATAAGATATTTAAACCCAACGAAAAAGAAAAAACCATCATCACAATTATGTTATCTATTTGTTTTGGGATGATTGTGGGTGTTTTATCTACATTGGATGAACTAAAAACAAGAGAATTAGAGCGTAAACTTTTAATTCTTGAGATAGAAGAACTATCAGAGATGAATACTCACTTGATAGAAATGGTTGAGTTGCCGCCATTACCACGAAAAGAAATGGAGAACTAAATATTTTTCATCTTTTTAACTAAGAATTTAACTAATTCTGACCTCATAATATCGTCTTCGTCAAATTCGAAAGTTCTAACACCCATCCTATAACTTTCGTCATCAGCGAATAAGTTAAACATTTTCTGGAAAGCTCCATCTTTATTATGATGTAAATCTGTCTGCATTGGGTCCGCTAAAATGAAGCATCTACTGTGATTGCCCATTCTGGTCAATACAGTAGTAATTTCCTTCAAAGTACTATTTTGGGCTTCATCCAAAATGATACATTTTGACGCCCAGTTCATGCCTCGCGCAAAATTCACTGGAAACATGGAAATGCGCCCCTCTTGTTCAAGCTTCTCGACTCTGGAGTCTGGTAGTAGTTCGTCTAGTTTGTCCAAGAAGGGTAAATTGTAAAATCTTAATTTATCGTCGGCAGAACCGGGTAAAAAACCCAACTTAGACTCAGAAGACTCAACCGCCGACCTTAGATACATCATATCTGAGATGACTTTTTTATTAAGTAACTGTAATCCACAGTAAACAGATAAAAGCGTCTTAGAAGTGCCAGCAGGACCATTAACGAAGACGACACGAGTGTCGTCTGCTAATGCTATTTTAAAAAATTCCTTTTGCTTTTTCGTCCAAGGCAACTGGTGGACTTTAATCTGTCTTTTTATTGGATTTGGATTTTCTCCAATAATATTGGACATCGCATCTGTAATCTCATCAATTTGATCCGCATCATTGATTTTATTCCGCATTGAAGCGCGATTTCTCGCGTTGCTAGATTTTCTTGGCATTCTATATTTAATTACACTTAATTTAGTGTAAAAGGTTATTTAAAAGGATATCCAGAAACCCAAATAACTAAGGAGTTTCTTTTCCCTTTTATTACTTCTTTTACTCTATGCAGTAAAAAAGAAGGAAAAAGGGTGATAGTACCCTTTTCTTTGGGTGCAATGATAGATGAATTCCTGCATAGGATTTCCAAGTCTCCACCCACGTACTCTGACTCATCAGTTAGCTGTAAAACCGCAGATATTTTCCTATGAATCCCTTGAACTCCATCTAAATCGAGGTGGAAGTCATAACGATCACCTTTTTCTTTAGAACCTTCGTAAGTTGTATATTGACAATCTTCAAGAAAACCAATTAACTCAAATTTCCAAATATTATCATTAGCTTCTTTTACAATCGTAAAAAGACGATCATAAATCCATCTATTTTCTTCCGTTCTGGGAATCCAAGCTACTTTACCTTGGCGAGCGCTAGTTGAATCACCGCTAAAAGTGGTAGCTTCGCCTGTTTGAGTGGAGTCTCCAATTTCTTTTATTTTATCTACTTCTTCGTCGGTAAAAAGCTTTTTGGAAAAATAATAATTACAAAAATCTCTTTCCTCGCCAGCTTTATTTAAATCAAAAAAACAATAACTCATTCGATAAACCCTTCAATAAAATAAAATGAATCCCTTACTCCTGCAGACACTTGAGATATAAACATAGACTCAATAGAAGAAGCGTCGTACAAAAACAAATTATTGAAAGAGGGAACAATTACTTCTTTTACTTGTTCTTTTTCTGTTAAAAAAATATTACCGCCCCACTCTGGTTTCCAGTCTTTAGTAAGGAAATAAATAAAGCCTATTTTATTATTTTTACTATTATAAGGGGATTTAAATTGTATCTGATTATACCTTCTCGCAAAGTAATCAGTGACTTTGGTTAATTTTGTAGAAACTATAGAACTAAAATTATCTAAACAATTTTTATCGTTTAATAAGCGGGCAAATAAACATAAATCACAACTACATGCATCTTTGTGCTTGATAGTAGTATCAAAAGAAAAAGAAGGCTTGTTATTAGAAAAATATTCTACGGCTTTGATTTCTGCTGCTTCTATTTTATTAATGTCTTTTACTCTATTAAGATATATAGGCTCTGAGCCAGCTAATATTGATGTAAACCACCAAATTTCCTCCATATCCTCTTTTAAGAAATCAAGCATAAAATCAGAAGCATCTTCAGATAAGAAATCATTTATAATTACTCTTTTATTAGAATTAAATTCAGAGGAAAGCTCATCAACATTTAAAGATTTTATCGAAGAAGGTAAAATCATACTATTATCTTTATCTAAAAACAGGATTATCAAATCCTGCTGAATCATATTGGATTTTTTGCTTATATATATGGTATCCCAAGAAGACCTCGATATTAAAAGGTCTTAAATTATCTTTTTTATAATATTTACTAAGAGAGTCAAATAATTTTAAATATCTACCCATTGATTCTCTATCTCCAAAAGCAAAATGATCGCTAATCGGGTAAAACTCCGGTTTTACTACATCGTAATGATTGACTTTTTTGTTATGAGGGTGATTAGTTACTGCGTTGATTATAATTCCTGCATTTTTTTCAAAAGTATATAATGGAAAGTCTTTCCCCCACCGATCAATCAATGATTGGATGGGATAATTAAACGCATTCTCGTTAGGCTCCATTTTAAAGCCGTCTGAATTCTCAGTAGGTTTAACTCTTTCTGTTATAGCTATTTTACCATCGGGTAAAAAGGTATAATGAGGCATGTTCCTTGGCGCGTGATCAGTTCTGGTTCTTATAATTAAATCATATTTAAAATTATGTTCTTGTTCATAACTTTCTAGAAGAAGCAAGGCTTGTCTCCAGCTATAAGTCCAACTATAAAAATTATGGACTCCTTCTTTATCGTAATTTTCGTATTTTTCAAAAAAAGCTGGATTAGTGTTAAAATCAATTTGTTCTTGAAAGCAATATCTTTTAGGGTTTATACTTTTTACAAAATCTTTAACATCTTCTCTTTTCGCTCTAGATTTACGATTATTGCCACAATCAGAAATCGTATAAGCTTGACCGTACAACTCTGGTTGATCCCAAAAGAAACAAAATAAATCAGCGTCATTTGGTGTGATCCAAATGTCTTTTATGTTATGAAAGTTCTCTTTTATTAACCTTGGTTGGCCAGAGAGTATTAAAGCTGTTCTCATTTTAATTTATTAACGATTTCTTCAATTTCTGACCTAGAAGTACATTTATCTACTGCATCACAAATATATTCTACTTGGTCTGCTCCAAATTCTTCGTATTTAATGCTTAAATCCGCGTAGGCTGCATATTGATCTAATAGTTTTGTGTTTTCTGGCTTACCGGGGAAGTGCTCCTGCCTAAAACAAAGAAAATGCACACATGCTCTAATAAACATAATACATGTCTCGTCATTTAAATCAAAATTGTCTAAATGATCATTCTTTATGATGTGTATATCTGCAGGATTGTTTATTTTGTACTCAGAAAACGTATCCGTGTAGACACTTAGTCCTTTATTCTCATGGATTAGCTTAACCATGTCGGAAACCCTGTTTAAACCGCCGTTTTGGGTTCCTGTTATTAAATACCTTTTTCCATTTTTAAGTGGAGACTTATCAGTCAAATGCTCTGACCGTGGGGCAAAGCTGAAGGACCAAGACATTAAATCATTTAAGTTCATTTTTTTGTTTTTTTGCTAAAATTTTAATAATTATATGTGCTTGTTTATTTGGTGGGGATAATTTTTTCCCATTAAAGATTTTCCAAACCTTCCAAGGAGGAGCGTCTTCGCGTAACAGACAATGAATGTCAGAGAGATAGCTATAAGCTGAAGTTTCTTTGTTCCAATTTTGAGTTGTTTCAAATCCACACTCTTTTACAATATTTACCATTTGTTTTGGGGGTATGAGTCCAGCAGAATTTCTTAAATTCTTATGGAGACAGTCAGACACGCAAACAAAATAACCTTCTGGCTTCAATAAGTCATAAATTAAATTTAAACCCTCTCTGAATCCTAAATTAGAGCAACTATCGTCCCAATCGCCGTTAAATTCATGAATTGCACAGCAATCTGTTATTACATCATATTTTTTGTCATCTTTATAAGAATAAAAATCACAAATCTCAGAATCTACTTCATATATCTCGTTGTGAGGCCAAACCTGTACGTTGTCAATGGCTTTAACATATCCTGCCCGTAAAGTTTGCTTAATCAACGCAGGAACGTGGCTTAATCCACTGCCTACATCTAATAGGCTAAAATGTTTTGGGATTTTTTTATTTTTTACAAGAGAATTAACTAAATCATAAACGCCCTTCATCTTTAGACAGGCATCTTTCTTTTGTTCGTGTTCGTTGTTCTCTATTTTCTGAAGAAAAGGCAAATCGTAATCATGGTCGCGTAGAATAAGCTCAGAAGTTTCAAACTGCATAATTGAGGTTCATTATATCATAAGCAATTACTTTTTAAACCCCTTTCGGGGTTTTTTTCTTTTAACGGGCGTTTAAAAATAAAAATATAATAATCTAATTATAAAAGGGGGGGTTTATTTTCCTTATTGAAAGTTTATATATATTAAGCACTGATTTGAAGAAGTCGTGGAGATTGAAATTAGACCCCCACCGCCCTATTTGCGCGTGTACGTATTTGTTTTTTTCAATAAACGGGGGGTCGTGTCAAGCTCTATTTGGATTTGTAGCATTTTGGGTCTGTCAAGCAAAAAAAACGGAAAAAAACGAAAAAAAGCAAAAAAATGACTTTTTCGACCAGAAAACCCAAAAAAACAAGATTTTTTGCCCGCCGACGCCCTACTGACCGAATTTTCAAATTAATTAAATTAGTTCTTGCATTTTTTCTGCTTTTACCCTATTATCATCTCATGCAAAACGACGATTTCAGAGACATGATGCCCACCAGCGAAGAATTTTACGCCGAGTGGGGCCAAATGGAGGAAATGCTGACCCGACGCCCTACTGAGCCTACTGAGTACACGGGCGCACCGCATCATAAATTTCTCTCCGATAAGAAGGGGCAGGAAATAGATAATGTCCCATTCTAGGAACTAAACTTTAACCCTAGCGGCAAATTACCTCGCTGGACGCCCTACTACTGAGGCGGACGTTAAATAGAGGCCAACCGCTAGGGTTTTTTTGTGATTATTATTGTTGCAATAATTGTCCGAATCTGTATAATAGGCCCATGAGCAACAACGACCTAGCAACCTACCTCGCAGACCTCAACGCCAAAACCCTCGCGTGGGTGAACGCAGGGGAAGGCCGTTGGGCCACCACCCTAGTGGAAAACCTCGACCATTGGGCCGAGTACGGTGTCCACACCCCCTTGCAGCTAGATTGGTATCTGGCCGCGTGTGACCGCCACGAGGCAATTCGGGAGGCTGACGGCTACAAGCCCTATTGGCCCGAAATGCCCACCACCGAGGCCGAATTGAAGGCCGAAATCGTGAGGCTTGACCGACAGGCCAGAATGGCCTACGAAGAAATCCGCGAACGGCACGAAGCGGACAGGGCCGAGGAGGAGTATCAGCGGCAGCTTGAAGGCGAACACACCCAAGCGGTGAAGGACGCCCTACTGCCTAGTGCGCCGTGGACGATTGGCGAGCTTTCTGGAATTGCTTAAAAAACTGTTGCAAGAATCCCTCAAATCTGTATAATTGACCCATGACGAAATTCAGCGAACTGAAAAAAATCCTAAACAAAGCCAAGAATCCTATCTCCGCTCGCAAAGACATCAATGAGCAGATAGAGGAATTGGAGTGGGCAGTTGATAAATGCCCCTTTGAATGGACTGACACCTTTGACTCATTGTTGCAAAAACACGACAAAGCGTGTGAAATCAGAGATAAGGAATGGTTAGGGATTGCGTCACCCTACGAGAAAGAGGAGTATTATCATCAATGTGACCTTTTCGACTCATCACGCAAAGGCGAATGTCACTACTAAAAAATAAAAGAAAGGAAAAAATGTTATCTTATATACTTATCGGATTATTCTCCGTATTAATAGCTGACAATCTATAAAATTATGACTTTTATGACATCAAGAGAAAAGCTGGAGGACACCCTACGGGAAAAGTATGGTTCTTGTGGCTTTCGACACACAGTAGAATCAAACACCTCTTTACTATTCGGAACTACGCATTTTTACAACTATTATATAGGCGATGGGGTACAAGGCCAATGCGTAGCACAGTGGGTAAGTGATGTAGATGACCCATCCACAGGGGAAGCGAATGTGAGCGACACCCTACTGTAAATATAGTAACATGATTCGACAGGGCATTGCAAGAATAAAATAAATAAAAATAATTGTTGTAATTCTTAAAAATCTATGTATAATGGAGCCATGACAAAAACAATATCCCTAGACGAACTAATCATAAATGACCGTTGGTATCACGCGGAGGTTGAAGTGTATATCGACACCCTACGGGAAGAATGGGAAATTTTAGAGCTTACTGAGTGGGCAGATGAAGGAAATCGTGAAATCGTAATAGATGTGAAAAACATCGAGCCAGAGATGGAAAAAACAATCATCGAAATCGCCCAAGCTCAACTGGTTGACGGCGAAGGCTACCCTACTGACCGAGAGCTAGATGAGGAAGCGCGTGAAGGTCATTTGTTACAACAACTTGACATTGAACGAGGAAAATAAAAAAATCTTAACGCCCCACTGAAAAGTGGGGTTTTTTTGACACCCTACGGGTCGCCCTACCAAGTACCTTTCCCACCGTCCTATTGTCGCCCTACTGGGCGTTTCCTTGCAAGGAAAATCTTTACCAAATTCGCAAGCGGTCAAGTAATTGAAGCAATAAGAACCCGAACGCTACGCCGATAATTAGATTGTATTGATATTCTTTCATTGGGTAATTGTCGCCCTACTGGTAAAATAAGGTCAAGAAAAAACCCGCCTTTCGGCGGGTTTTTTTTAGTCCAGCTTGTAGCGGGGATTGTCTGGGCTATCGGTATTGGTTGAGTTGCCCCATTTGAAATTGGCCCATGCTCCCTTGTCTGGTCTGCGTGGGCGGTAGCACGTCGAACCGTCTGGACGGGTAACAATCCACATCCCCTTTGACCCGTCCGCACGGGTTTGAATCCCCGTGATGACGGCCCCGTTTTTCAGTTCGCTTCCAATCTTGAGTTCGTTTTTCTGCATGAGCTATTAAACCACGAGCAGCGCATTATTGCAACAAAAAAATAAATAAAAATAATTGTAGACAAATCAATCTTATGTCTCTATAATCATCCACATGAGCAACAAATACAACGGTTGGACAAACTACGAGACTTGGAATGTTAATCTATGGTTGAACAATGACCAAGGCACTTATGACTTCATTGTTGAGCTTGCAAAGCAATACGCTGATGATGCGCCAATGTTAGCACAAGCCCTTGAATCATTCGTTGATGAGCTTCAGCCAGAGCTTGAAGCAAGTATGTTTAGCGACATTCTAAACGCTGCAATGCGAGAGGTTAATTGGCAAGAGATTGCCGACGCCCTACTAGAAAATCATAAAGACGAAATTGTGGAGGCACTATAATGAGCGTTTCAAGGGAAGATATGATATGGGAAGCTAAATTAGCCGCTGACGAACTCAAGGAGTTAAGTGAGGATAAGCTAGGCAAATTAGCAAACATGGCGCACGATGACGAAGCGCATGAAGATTGTGAATAAGTCACTGAAGTTTTTTCTTGTAATAAGAATACAAATCTGTATAATGGGGGCATGACGAACGAAGAACAGCAACAACAAATCCAAAGAGTACGCGAAATGGACGCCCTACGGGCGAAGCTCAATGTGTCCATAGAGATTGCCGAGAGTAAGGAGCAACAAGCTTACAGGCTCGCAAGGCAATACACCACTCTGGGCAGCTTGGAAATTCGCAATAACCTAGAGAGGGCAATGAACCCATAAAAGAAAGTAATTCCCTTCTCCCTAAAGAGCGTAAAAAAGCAGATAAACGGGAATAGAAACACCCTACCAAGGGTACTGCCTCCGAACGCACAGCCTAGCAAAGAAGCTGGACAGGACAAACAGAGCTTGTCGGGAGTAGAGAGTTACTTTTTTCTTGACACAAGAATCGAAAAATGAGATACCCTACTGACACCCTACGGGTGTAAATAGTCGCCCTACGGGCGAGATACCCTACCACGCCCTACTGGGCGCGAAGCGCACCCCTGCCACGCCCACTATTTGTATAACTTCTATTTGTGGATTTGGCTCTCACGGATTTGCCGATATCGCGTTCATTAATTTCGTAAAATAGAGATTTTCTCCAATACGAAACACGAAATTCAAAAATAGAAAAAGCCCTATAATCGCAAAAAAACCCCCAAAAACGCACGAAAACTGTTTTTTATTCCGAAATAATTAGGCTTAATTAGCCATTTAATTAGGGTAATTAATTTTTAATTTTAATTAAAAAAAACTCTTTACTCTTTTTCTAATATCTGTATAATGGAGCCATGACAACAAAGAATATACAAAATATACAAGAAATTGGACGTAAAATGCGTAAATCTATTAAAATCAATCCTGTTCCTGCTGGTCTATTGCCGCAACCCTTGCCATCTTTACCCAAGCCCCCTAACCCCAAGAATAATAATGATTGGATTACTCATAAAGAATATAATGAACTCAAAGAAAAAAGAGACAAGGAATGGTTAGGGATTGCATTCGATGTGAAGAAAACCCACATGGAACACTACCATGAAATTTACAAAGACGGAATGTTGGTTGGAGCAATTACTGGCTCATTGGCAGCAAGCATAATTATAGGCGTAATAATTAAATTAATATAATGAAAACAATTATAGAAACAACTTTAATTTGCGTTGATTGGTTTATTCTAGTTAACGTAGCAAAAGAAATGAGAATCTTAATCTACGGAGGATAACGTGAACGATTACAAAAGATTAGAAAAAATACAATGCGCCATTCAAAACGCATCGGACGAAATGAGAGAGTATATCAACTTTCACCACAAGCACGACGGCGGATGCTCCGTTGAGTTTGAAAGTGCGAGCGATGGATTAAAGGAAGCCTTGGTATTAGTTGACCAAATTATAGAAGAAGATTGGAACTAAAAATGAAATACAATCACGCATACACAATCGCTTTCTCTCTTGAGTCTAATCACCCAACGGGAGATGACGTAACGCCCGATATGTTTAGGACAGCGTTGCTCAATAGAGTCAAAGACTTGGATAGCTCAAACGAATGGGGCGAGGTAGCTTCAGAGTATCCTTATGATACATACGAAGTGGAGGAGGATTAAATTATGACTAACAAAGAAGCATTTAAGATTGTATTGAAATTAGCAAAAGCTAATACCCTTACTGAACACGATATCATGTATTCTGAGCAGGAAGCACAAGCCAGCCTTGAACGACAGGCGATTGAAACTGTTGAACGCTTCCTTTTCTTAGCCTATATCGACTATGACGAAAACATTAGGGAGGACTAAATGGAATTATTACCACTGTTTTTCATATACTTATGTCTATGCGGAATAGCTTTTTTAATTAATTAAGTTTTCTGTTGACATTACTTAAAAAAGTAGGTATAATCTGCCCATGAGCAAGATTAGAACCTATTTTTCAAAACGATACGAGGCGAATACCCCCACTGCTTCTATGCGTAAACTTCGGCCAGTTGCCGAGGCTGCGGAGAAGGCAGGGTACGCGGAGATTATTGAGACTTCGCCTAGTAAGGGTATCGAAAACAAACTCAAAAAAATTCATGACCCAGAATATGTAGAATCCTTTTCTACTGGCTTGGGTGTCCTTGCAGACTCAAACGGCTGGAGTTGGACTGAGGAAATTCGAGACGGAGTTCTCAGCATCAACCAAGGTCAGCTAGATGCAGCAAAAGAAGCACTAGAAAGCGGAATTGCTGCTAACGTAGCCCAAGGCTTTCACCACGCAGGAATCGAACACGGAAACGGTTTTTGTTCCTTTAATGGCTTGGCATTGGTGGCTAGTGAAAACCCAGACAAAAAAGTATTTGTAATTGATTGTGACCAACACGCTGGGGATGGCACTGCCGAGTTCACTGAGTACATGGACAACTTTGCACAAGTAACCATTAACGGAAGCAGTTTCGGGTTGTCAGATACCAAAGGAACCCGATGCATTACTCTACCAAGAATCACTAACGACTTCTCTTTGTATGAGAATGCCCTTGAGGAAGGCTTTGACATTATGGATGAGTTTGGCCCAGACTTGGTAATCTACCAAGCAGGAGCAGACCCACATATCAATGACCCTCTCGGTAACTTGGGAATGACCACCGAGCAAATGTATTACAGGGACTCTAAAGTTTTCACTAGACTGAAAAAATCTAACGTACCCACTATGTTTGTTCTGGCTGGTGGTTATCAGCAACCGATTGAGCAAAAACTTGTACCGCTTCACCTTAATACTTTTAAGGCAGCGCATGAAGTCTACAACGAAAAGTCATCATTGCTCGCAGAGGCTAATGATTTTGCTTACACTCAAGCAAGCTAAAAAGAAACCCGCCGAAAGGCGGGTTTTTTATTGACATTAGAATTGAAAAATGAGATACCCTACTGACACCCTACGGGTGTCAAAAAAAGTCGCCCTACTGGGCGGGGCAAATTCTGGTTCTTTTATAATTTTTTAATATAATTCAACCAGTGTTCAACATCCTTCTCGTTCTGAAAACCCTTAACGGTGTCACCCCAGTCAGCAGGGTCAACCATGCGGGTATTAAAGAAACAACCAATTTCATACAAGCCCTTTTCGCCACCGTATGAAAACCTGTGTCTCACAACAGAAACATCATAACCATTCGGCAATTCCACATACGCTTGAACCGAGCCTTCCCCATGCGTTTTAGAGATGTCCTCAAATTTTAATTCTTCGAATTTCATTT
>MDSZ01051451.1_pt1 | contig 11032 bp, 4 predicted proteins | sample 811201 | NCBI WGS metagenome assembly MDSZ01 (sample SAMN05326647, study PRJNA326480) | marine metagenome | isolation source: seawater | place: Indian Ocean: North | collected 2010 | reverse complement strand
GGCGACGAACACCACGCGTTTATTATTTGACTGGTCGTCCTTTTGGTGGTCGGCACCAAAAACGTCTCCTCCTCCTCCTCCTCCGGGTGGTTGGCTCATCGCGACTCTCTCTCTCTCTCTTTATCGAGTCGTCGTCGTCTGGTTCCTTTTATATATGTGTTTTTATTATGCGATGTTTGGATTCCAAAAATGGAGAAGAAGAAGAAGTCTTTTTAATTAAAAAGTCGTGTCTCTAGTTTAAGGTCTCTAAACCCGAGGAGAAAAAAATTTGAATTTTTTTTTTGTCTCCTCTTTCTCCTCCCTTTTTGATTTTTCTTCGATTTTTTTCTTCGTTGTGTGCGTGTCTTTTTGTAGTACTACTACTACTCAGTGGGAGAGACATCGTATTATCTCCGCAGAAGAAGAAGAAGAAGAAGACAAAGAAGACAAAGACGAAGACAAAAGAGACCACCACGACCACGTTCGAGAGGAGGCCTTTGCGAGAAGAAGAAGAAGAAGAAGAAGAAGAAGAAGACGCTCTCTCTCTTTTCTTTTGCATTCAATATATTCACAGGAGTAAAAAAGAGGAGTAAAGTTTTCGGGAAAAAGAGAGAGACTCCGTCCGATATGAGCGCCGACCCGTTCGGGGAGGAGGACGAGGAAGCCGACGCCGACGAAAAGATGAGGATGGACGAGGAAAACGAAACCGACATCGATGGCGGCGCGATGGGAACGATGGTGGACGACGACGACGACGACGACAACAACGACGACTTCGACGAGGAGGAGGAAGGCGAGGAAGAAGATTTGATGGAGAACCCGGAACGGGATTACCAAGTCATGCCGCATTTGGACCAATACGAAGCGGCGGGGATGGTGCAAGAAGACGAGGAGGAAGAATTCGACCCGGAGAAAGAATTAGAAGCGAGACTTATTGCAGAAGAGGAAATGAGAGAAAGAGATCAACAAGAGTTCTTTGGGGGGAGAGGAGGGATGACGGGGAGAGCGGTGCCGGGAGCGTTGGACGACGACGACGACGAAGAACAACGGTGGAGGAGGAAGAAGAGGATGAGAGCGGCGGATGCAGCGCACGAAGGCGAAGACATGGAGGAAGATCTGTTGGGTGACGACGAAGAATTCGACGTGAACATCGATAACTACGATTGCCCGTTGAGAGAATGGATTACGAAAGAGAACGTCATCGTGGAAATTAAGAGACGGTTTTCAAAATTTTTGAGGCGGTTCAAAGTTGGCGACGTCGAGGAAAATAGCGGGAACGAAAACATAAACAGAGAAGATTGCTTGTATAAAACGAAGATTCGAGAGATGTGCGTGGCAAATGGACAATCGTTGAACGTATCCTTTATCCATTTATCAAAGAAGGACCGGATAATCGCGACGTGGGTGGCGGACGCGCCGTCCTTGATGTTGCCGATATTAGACGAGGTGTTGAAAAAGGAAGTGTTGAGATTGTATCCAGCGTACGAAGATATCCACCCGGAAGTGTTTGTGAGAATCTCCGAGTTGCCGATCATCGATCAAATACGAGACATTCGTCAATCCCATTTGAATTGCATGATTAAAATTACCGGCGTCGTCACGAGGCGTTCCAGCGTGTTTCCGCAGTTGAGAAACGTGACGTTTAAGTGCGAACGGTGCAAATTTCTGCTCGGACCAATTCAACAAAACGCCAACGATCCGGTGAAACCAGGGAATTGCCCGGAATGTCAAGGAAGAGGACCGTGGACGGTAGACGTGGAGAAAACGGTATATAGAAACTACCAGAAAATGACGCTGCAAGAATCGCCCGGGTCGGTTCCGGCTGGTCGATTACCTCGCTCGAAGGAAATCATCGTTTTGAACGATCTGATCGATTCGGCGAGACCGGGGGATGAAATTGACGTGACTGGGATTTACGTCAATTCGTTCGATGCGAGTCAAATCAAACATAGAAACGGCTTCCCGGTGTTTAGCACGCACGTAGAAGTGAACCACATCTTGCGCAAAGGAGACGCGTTCGCCACGCAAAACTTAACCGACGACGATAAACACAAAATACGGGAACTATCCACGGACCCGAGGATTGTCCAGCGCATCATTAACTCTGTCGCGCCGTCCATTCACGGGCACGAAAATATCAAAACTGGCATAGCGATGGCTATTTTCGGCGGCCAAGAAAAGTTGGTGAAAGGAAAAACGAAACTGAGAGGCGATATTAACGTGCTCTTGCTAGGAGACCCGGGCGTGGCAAAATCGCAGTTTTTGAAATACGTGGAAAAAACGGCGAACCGGTGCGTGTATACAACCGGGAAAGGTGCTTCCGCGGTTGGTTTAACCGCCGCGGTGCACAAAGATCCAGTCACTCGAGAGTGGGTGCTAGAAGGTGGCGCGTTAGTCTTAGCCGATCGTGGCGTGTGTTTGATCGATGAGTTTGATAAAATGAACGACCAAGATCGAGTGTCTATCCACGAAGCCATGGAACAACAATCGATTTCCATCTCGAAAGCAGGAATCGTGACGAGTTTACAGGCGAGGTGTTCGGTGATTGCCGCGGCGAACCCTATCGGCGGAAGATACGATTCTTCGAGGACCTTCAGCGATAACGTGGAACTCACGGATCCTATTTTGTCTCGATTTGACGTGTTGTGCGTCGTTAAAGACGTCATAGACCCCATCACGGACAGACGCTTGGCGGAGTTTGTGGTGAACAGTCACGTCAAAGCGCATCCAAAAAATTTTAACGACGACGACGGCGTCGCCGCTGGCTTTGGTAATACTACTAATAATAACAACGATGAAGACGTCGCAGAACCGCTCGATCAAGAAATGCTGAAGAAATATATTTCATACGCCAAGAGGTTCGTGCACCCGAGGATTAAACTGCAAGACACGCCAAAAATTGCACGCGTGTACTCGGAACTTCGCAAAGAATCCGTAACGAGGGAAGGTATGCCCGTAGCCGTCCGTCACTTGGAAAGTACGATTCGTATGGCAGAAGCGAGAGCGCGCATGCGTTTGTCTGAAAGCGTGAGTCCGGAAGATATAGATCACGCGATTTCCGTCATGTTGGATTCTTTCATCGGCACGCAAAAGCAATCGGTGCAAAAATCTTTGAAGAAGAAGTTTGCCAGGTACGCGCACTTCCACCGCGATTTCGATTCGCTCTTGATGGAGATTTTGCGTGGGATCGTACGCGAGATGAATCGACTCGATCGAGAGAATGAACCGATTAAATGCCACTTGTTAGAACACCGAGCGAAAGAATACGGGGTGGTCGATTTGCGACCGTTCTACAGATCGCAAACGTTCCTCGGCGAAGGGTTCACGCACGATGCGGAGGCAAACGCGATTATTATCCCTCCCGCGCATTAACACCACTGAGAGAATAAAAAGAAACCACGAGAGCCGAGCGAAAAACTTTAAAATGAAAAAGTATAATTCAATCAAAAATAACAACTACACTTTTATGAATGACTCGACCATTGCGCGTTTCCAGACGCCTCATCATCCGCGCCCTTTCGTCGTCGCCACCATCGAATGACTTGCTGCACGAATGTCGCGAACACGACGACGGCGATCGCCAACGTCAACTTTCGATTTCGGTTCATCCAATCGATTTGCGTCTTGAACCGTCCGTAGAATTTCGAACCAAACGCGGCGACTTTCATAAACTTTTCCATCGTCTCTGGTTTTACATTCTTGAGCGTTTTCGCGGCGTGTTCTGCCTGTTCATCGCTCATGTTCATTCCAGCCGCTTTACTCATTTGCTTGATTTGCTCCGGGTTCACTTTCGACATCATCTCTGCCATGGCTTTCTGCATCTTCGGGTCGCCCATTTTCTGTTGCATTTGCTTCATGGTGTCGGGGGTAGGCATACCATCCGGACCCACGCCCCCTCCTTGCATACCTGCAGCCATGGACATCATCGTTTCCATTGTTTCTGGCGACATGTCTTTCATCATTTCCGCGGCTTGTTGCATTAAATCCGGCGACATGCCTCCCGGCGGCATTTGAGAATTAAACCCTGCGTCGTTTGCGGAAGTCGCCGCCGCCGTCCCACTCGTCAATCGCTCCTCTCCAATCTCCTCGAAAGCGCCATCTTCTTCTCCCATTTCTTTCTCAAACGCGTCAAACTCTGGGCACTTAATCTCCACCACCATCCCGGCTTTTTCCATCTCCTCCTCGCACTTTTCCAACTCCCCTCGAACAATCTCATCCTCCGGCGATAACTTCACCGCTCTCTTCAAATCTTTCCACGCCAAGTCTAAGTTCTTCAACTGAAAATGTCCCTGTCCTCGTCTAAAATACGCCTTTAAATTCGTATTTTCCATCTTCAAAACCTCCTCGCACCTCTCGATGGCCTCCTCGTGTCTCCCGACTTTATTCATGCACAACGCGCTGTTCAACAAGCACGATTTTTTCAACGTTTGTGCCTCTTGATCTCTGTATGCTTTCATGTTTTCTCTCACCCGTTCGTACTTTTCGATGGCGTCCGCATATTTCCCTTCGCCGACGAGCGCGTTCCCCGCCTTTTTCAATTGGTTCGACGCTTCGTGTTTATACTTTTGCTCGTTTTGCGCGTGTTTCGTCGCGAATTCCATCTGTTGCTTCATTTGGTCTGGGGTCATGTTTTTCATCTGCTCCGCCGCCTGTTTCATATCTTCTGGCGTCATGTTTTTCATCGCTTCCGCCGCTCCCGGTGGCATCTTTGGCATGCCCGGGCCTCCACCCATGCCCATTTTCGACGCCATCTGCTGCATCTGCTGCATCTGTTGCGGCGTCATGTTTTCCATCATCTTTTGCGCCTGCTGCATCATCTCCGGCGTGAACATGTTCGGATTCATCGCGCCACCGCCACCGCCACCACCGCCACAAAGAGGACCAACGTTCGTGTTCTGCCTCTCTCTGCCTTCCTCGCTCTCTCTCTCGCTCTCGAACACAAGCCGCTCGCGTCGAGAAAACACACTTTACAAAAGTGGCGAGATTTTGACGATTGATCGATCACCTTTTTTTTCTTGAGAAGAAAAAAGAAAGAAAAAAAAAAGAGCGAAAAACTTTCAAAAAAAAAAAGAAAGAAAAAAGAATGTGTGGGAAGAAGAAGGAATACATACTATGTAATGTATTACAACTGATTGGCGAACGGTTTCGACGACGACGACGGGGCGTGGGTGTCCTCTTTTACGGAGGAGGTCTTTTTTTTCTTTCCTCCTCCTCCTCCTCCTCTTCCGGCGTCGGCGGCAGCGGTGGCGGCGATGGCAGCGGTGGGCGCGCGCGACGGAAAGGCGTCGTTCTGTTTTCGAGCACCTTTTTTGCCCCCTCGCTCTTCTTCGTCTCTTTCTTCTTCTTTTTTCTCTTTTTCTTTTCCGTCGCGTCCAACCGCCGCCCCTTTTGCGTGTTTTCGAGGCGTTTTCGGTTCTTCCTCTTCTTCGTCGTGTTTTTCGTTCTCCGCGCTTCTCTCTGTTGTGCTACCGGAAGTGTTCGACCCTTTGTTCTTCGTCTTATTACTCTTCGCTTTCATTCGTTGCTCTTTGAATTTGTTCATTTTTTGTTGCTGCGCTTCCGAGAGTTGGGAAAAGCCGGAGACTTCCGATTCGAGGTCTTCGTCGTCGTCGTCGAGGTCGTCGTCGTCGAGGTCGTCGTCGTCGAGGTCGTCGTCGTCGAGTGTGTCGAGTTGCTCGAGCGTATTTCGCGTATTACCCTCGGCAACAGGTGACGCCGCAGACGCCGCCTTCGGCGTCGCAGATGTTTTTTTGTTGCCGGTCTTGATTTTCAACCCACCCAATCCTTTCCTCTTATCGTCCGGTCGGTCGTGTTCTCTCCCATCCGGTACTGGCGCCGGCGTTTTAATCGTCAAGCCGGTTAAACTGTTTGGACGAAAGGCGAGAATGTTCTCGTGCGATTGTCTTCGTTGATGACCACGTTTATCTTCTTTAGACTGGTCGCTGTCGTTATCGCCATCGAGGCTATCGTTTTTCTGAGGGATATATGGATCCTCGGCTTCGTTGTATTGCGACGAAGATATGGACGTGATCGATCCGCTCTCTTTTTGGCGAGAAGGAATTCCTCCGAAACCAAAGAATGAGTGCACCTCTGGCGTGTCTTGAGTGTTTACCGCCGCTTCCAAATGTTCGTCTTGCAAATATTGCGAAAACTTTGATCGTTTCACTTCGAGCGCGTTATCGCCTTTACCTAAACTCCACGCGCCTGGCGTCGAGATCGTTTTCAACAACTCTAGAATGTACGTAAACTCGGGACGATCGCAAGACTCTCGCGACCAACAATCTGAAAGCAAATCTTCCATTTCTGTTTCTACCCAACTCGGAATTTTCGGTCGGTGATGCAAGAAGGCCACTTTCCCGACGATTTGTACCGGATCGTTCAACTCGTGCCATGGATAATTCAACGTGATGAGCTCCCACAAAATTATACCAAAGGAGTACACGTCCGAGAGTTCGTCCACGTTATCGTTTCTCAACGCTTCCGGGGACATCCACTCAGGAGTACCTCCCGCTGTTTCCAACTCGGGGTTGGATTTCTGCAAGTACGCTCTGTATTTGATTCGACTCATGCCAAAATCGGAAATTTTCAAGTTCCATTTCGAGTCGACTAATAAATTCGCCGGTTTCAAATCGTGATGGACGATTGGAGGCGATCGAGAGTGGAGGTAGGACATCCCTCGGGCACAATCCGTGGCCATTTGTAAACGCAAGCGACCATTATCAGCGACGGTTTCTCGGACGATATTATCGTGATCGTGCAAAATTGAGTGCAAATTGCCTCTTTTCATGAGTTCAGTGACGATGCACATGGAAGGCGCGTCGACGACTGCGCCTAAAAAGAGCACAATGTTTGGGTGTCGCAAATCGCGCATCAATCGGATTTCTGCCGCGAATTCTTTCACCGTGGCGTGTGTGGAGACGCCGTGCGTTTTCTTTACGGCGACATTCGTGCCGTGCCACTTGGCTTTGTACACTTTCCCGAACGAACCGGTGCCAATTTTCTTGCCAAAGATCAAATCGTTGATGGATATCGACCACGAACCGGCGGCTCTAATCAACGCGCGCGAGGAGCGTCGTTCGAGCTGTTCAGCCCAAGCAGACGCGGATATGTTGTTTTGAAACATGTGAGATTTCTTTTTCTTCTTCCCATTCGTTGGCGTCGTTTCGTATTTTTTCACCTCTTCGAGAGAGGCATCGTTCCGAAACGTGACGGATTTTTTCGAACCTCCAGTCGTTCGCGGACTGTTTAAATTTTGCATATGCGGTGGTGGCGTGCTCACCCCGTTTCCTCCTTTTTCTTCTTCTTCTTCTTGTTGTTGTTGTTGCGCCGTAATCTTGTTTGTATCGTCCAACAATTGTTGTTGCGCGGCTGAGAACGCGGAGTAAATCGCCGAACGCTTCATCGAGCTTTGCTTTGGTCGCGCATTGGGATCAAACGGCGGCTTCGAAGCCGAATACTTAGACGCGCCGCTCGGACTCGATGCCGGAGGTGGTTTCTTCGAATTGTTAGAGGTTCTCGTCAATTCGTTTCTCGGAGAAGATGTAAAGGCGCCATTTTTATGTTTGTTTGCCGCTCTCGCGCTTCGTGGGGTACTTCCCGGTGACCTTTGATTCGGCGCCGGCGAAAGACTTCGGTTTCTAAATTTCACTGACCCAGAGCCAGTTCGGACTAATCCGCGCGAAGATGATTGATCCATATTCTTGGGCTTATGTCTATTACTGTCATCGCTACTAGGGGGGATGCCATTTTGCGCATCCAACGATAGGGATAGGGAATCCTCAGAATCGTTGTGCTTAAGCATCGACGCGTGCGTCTTCAACCCGCTACTGTTCGTACTACTATCCGCTCCGCTGTTCATTCTATATCCATCATCCTCTGTGTAGTCGTCGTCGTCGTCGTCGTAATCGCTGTTATTATCGTAATCGTCCGATTCAGACATGCTCTCTTCCGATTCTTCGTCCGTAGTAATCAAAGGCGACCCGATCGTCGGGCTGAGCTGATGCCGTTGATGTCGTTCGCCATCCGTTCGCGCAAAATAATCTCTGCTCTCTCTTCTATTTCTCGCCAATCTTTTACTTTCCTCACTTCCGTACACGTGTCCATCTTCTGAAATTCTCGGTGATGGTGGTTGAATCGTGTAACCGGCCGTTTCCTCGCTGTTTTCGCTCGTAGTCGCATTTCTTTGATTCGCACTACTACTGGTTCCAACCTGTTGTCGCTGTTCGCGCTCTCTCTGTTCTCGACTTCGTTGCTCTTTTTCTTCTCGTTCACGTTGCATGCTCGCCGTTCTGTTCAACACTTCCAACCACGCATCTTTATCCGACAAAGTCTCGCACCTCACAATTTTGTACGAGTAACCTGCCGGTTGACAGCAAGCTCCCGTCAAAGCCTCGACTATATTTTGCGGCGTAGACGTGGACGAACTCCCATGCCGGCTCGATTTTTTTGGATACAACAGTAAATCGATTGAAATCGCCGTTTCTCCGTACTCAAAAGCGTTTCTCGCCGCTAAAACGCTCCCATACCCGTACATTCGCGAAAATCCTTTTCCCCAAAACAGATGGTTATCGTACAGCACGAAATGCCTCAACTTCCACGACGAGTCGTTTCTACCGCCAAACCCTCGCATCAAATTGGTAAACCAGTTTCCTCGAACTTCCGTGTATTTCTCCAAAGTACCTTCTTTCGATGGCACCGTCGGTAACCAAATCATAAACTTTGGCATTTGCGTGGGGATTTCTGATAACGTCGCGTCTTCCACGGTTGTCGTCGGCGTGTTTGGCGTTCCCTGGTGGTGATTGTTCGTATTTTCCTCGGCGTTCCCAGAGACGTCTCCTCCGTTGTTCAACCCATTCGTACTCTCGTTCGAACTCCACGTATCTTCGCTGGACAGTACATCCGACGATTCTCCGTTTTTCGCGTCTTTGTCTTGGTCTAACGACAACAACTTCTCCAACTTTTCCGTCAATTGATCTTTTTTCGATTGGTTGTTGGCAGCTTCCAATCGAAGTTTCTGTCTCAATTTCCTCTCCGCGTTCGCTTCGTCGTACTCGTCCGAACCGGGAGAGGAATCGTACGACCCGTTGTGCGCGTCGTACGCGTCGTCGCGGACGTTGTTCGTCTTCGTGTTGTTGTTGTTGTTGTTGTTATTATTATTATTATTATTATTATTATTATTATTGTCGTCGTCGTCGTTCGTAGTAGTATTCCTCTGCGTCGTCGACGGGTTGCTTTTCTCTCCTCCTTTGGTGTTCAGCACCAGCTCGTTCAACTTTTCGATCGAACTCAGTCTCAGCTTTTGCAAATCCGAGAGCGGGTGGTGCTGCTGCTGCTGCTGCTGCTGATTGTGTTGCTCTCCTCGTCGCAAAGGGGTCTCCTCGTTCTCAAAATCGACACCACCACCACCATCGTTTTTAGGGGACGACTTCGACGACGACGACGATTGGTGGTGGTGGTGCCCGGGAGTCGTCGTCGTCGTCGTCGTCGTCGCCGAGGCCATTTTTCTCTCCTCTTTCTCCTCCTCCTCCTCCTCCTCTCGCTCGAAAGACGCACGCAAAGAAAACGCGTTCCCAAACCGCCGTTTAGTAGTATATCGCAAAAACGTTCTTCTTCTTCTTCTTCTTCTTCTCGAAGCGAGAGACTTTGACGATGTTCGATGACGACGATGATGATGTGACGAGAGACACGATTTTTCGACGACGACGACGACGATGCCTTTTCTCTTTTCCCCCGAAAGGTCGAGAAGAAGAAAGAGACTTCTTCCAGAGATATTTTTTTTTTTTGAACCATACAATTTAGGGTTTTCACTCCTGTTTCATTTAGGGTTTTAAAAGTTGGTCTTTTTGGTCGAAGAACACACTTTTCTGGGAATTGATTCTTGGGACGCTTTTTTTGTCGAGACATTATTTTATCTCTCTACCAAAAATCGCGCTTTTGCGAGAAGAAGAAGGCGAAGGAGACGACTTTGTGTACACGACGACCAGAATGACGACGACGTCCAAGACCGAAGAAGAAGACGAAGAAGAACGACGAGGGACGACGACGATCACAGCGGTTCTAAAAAAAGGCCCCAACCACGAGTGCTGCGACCAGACGTTCGTGAAAAACGCGGGCATCGCGAGGTGCTTGCCGTGGTACGGCCCGAGATTTTCCCCGCACGACGTCCCGAACTTTTACGACGTGAGCGGCATCTGCGAGAACCCAAAAGCGTTCAAAGCAGTCGTGGACGTGTTCGTGGAACGATACGAAAAATCGTCGTCGGAAACGGACAAACCGACGAAAATCGCAGGTTTCGACGCGCGAGGCTTCCTGTTCGGACCGACGATTGCCACGCGATTAGGTGAGGTGGTGTCTCCTTTTCTTTATAGAGCGCGTTCTGTTTTCGCCAACCCCGTTTCTGACGCCGCCGCGCGATTTTCTTTCTCTCGCGTTTCCTACGCCGCCTCGAATTACGAGAACAACAGGGATCCCGTTCGTCATGATTCGGAAAGCCGGGAAACTCCCGGGCGTTCTCGTGTCGTCGGGCGAATACGTCACGGAATATTCCACCGACGAAACCGTCATGCGATTCGGCGCCATAAACGAATCCGATCGAGTCGTATTAATCGACGATTTAATCGCCACCGGAGGCACTGCCTTGGCTGGATTTGAGTTGTGCGATCAGTTAGGCGCGCGAGTGCACGAATTTGCAGCCATGATTGAGTTGCCGTTTTTGAACGGCGTGAAGAAGATTCACGAGTATAAAAACGGGAAGTTTAAAGACGTGCCGTGCTTTACCGTGGTGGATTCTTTGACCATTGGGGAGGATATGGGGAGAGATCCGATCGGAGATGACGTGCCGAGGATCGTCAAAGCAGAGGAGGTTAAATTGTACGAGTTGGATAGAGAGAGCGGGAAAGTTAGACGACGACGTATGTAGTTAGACGATTGTAGGCAATTCGTACGCTTTAGGTACAGGTCCCTCACTAGGTACGGTGTTATTGTTTTTATCATCCTTATCGTCGATATATTTTGCTCCTACCTTTGACATTCCTTGAACCATTTTCCCAAAGTT
>MDSZ01197160.1_pt1 | contig 11033 bp, 10 predicted proteins | sample 811201 | NCBI WGS metagenome assembly MDSZ01 (sample SAMN05326647, study PRJNA326480) | marine metagenome | isolation source: seawater | place: Indian Ocean: North | collected 2010 | reverse complement strand
TTAAAAATATTAAGAATAAAAGATCATGGGCTATAAATTGGTATGCTTCTTTATTTTTGAACAATAAATTAAATCTATATTCATCAACTACAATGTCTAAAAATATAGGCTTTGGGTCTGATGCTACCAACTCAAAAAATTTTATTAAAACGCCTAATTTAGATTATCTTAAAAATGATTATAAATATAAAAAATTAGAACCTATTGAGTTAGGGAAGGCATACAAAAGTTTAGTAAATTTTTACAATAATTATTATTCGTCCCAAAAAAAGTCAAGATATCAAAAATTGAAAAATAAAATTGATTGGGGTAAAATTGTATTGAAAAATTTGTTGATAGGAAAACGAAACCATTTTAATTTTCATGGAACTTTTAATTCGTGGAGAGATGCAAAAAAAAATTCTTCAGGATATGATAGTCCAAAAATCATAAATAAACTCAAATCATCAGTAATTAAACTAAAAAAAAATAAATTTCTTTTTGAAAGGGATACTGTATTGTTCTCAAAGCCGATATATGATTGGATAATATTATATTATATTCTTCATAATTATTATAAAAAAAATTCTCTTAATCTGATTGATTTTGGTGGTTCGTTAGGTTCAACTTATTTCCAGCACAAATTTTTTTTAAAGAACTTAAACTTACTCAAATGGAATATTGTAGAGCAAAAAAAAATTGTAAATATTGGAAATAAACTTCTTAAAAATGAATTATTAAAATTTAATGATAACTTAGAGAATGTTTTAAAAAAAAATAAAACTGAATTAATAATTTTCAATACAGTACTTCAATATGTTGAGGACCCATGGTATTTTTTAAAACTTATTAAAAAAAAAGGAATAATGATTATAATAAATAATATCTTATTCACTAAAAAAAATCATGATATCATTTTAATTCAAAAAAATCCTAAAAGAATTTATGAAGCATCTTATCCATTGAGAATTTTTTCAAGAAAGAATTTTTTAAAGATGTTAAAAAAAAGGTTCAAACTTGTAAAGGCAGAAAAAGTTTTTAAACCCTTCAACGTTAGTTTTGAGGGTGAGAATTTTAGTAATGAATATTTAATATTAATGTCTTAAAATTCCAGAACATTAAAGAGTTCTAATTTTTTTTTTAAAATCATTAAAACAAGCAGATAATTTGTCTCTCTTAGATAATATAGGTTTTTTTGTAATCCATCTTATTTTTAAATCTTTATCATCAAATTTTATTCCATCTTCATTTTTTACATCTCTATAATTGTCTAAATGATATAATATTGAACAATTTTTTGACAAACACTCATATCCATGTGCAAAAAAGTTTGGAATAGCTAAGATGTCTCCTTTTTGAAGAAAAAACTTATAAACTTTTCCGAAATTTTTCGATTTTTTTCTTAAATTTACTGCAACATCTAATATTTTTCCATTTACCACATAAATTATTTTTGTTTGTTTATTTTTGCGTTGGAAATGCAATCCTCTGATTACATTTTTTTTTGACTCAGCTAAAGCTGTAAAAACTATTGGAATTTTTATTTTTTTAGATAAGACGATTTCCTGAAAAAAACCTCTTTTATCATAATATTTATTATTTTTTATCAAAAGTGGTTTTTCAATCATATAATTTTTACAATTAAATTAAATTTTATTTTTTAAGAATTTTTAATTAATTATTAACTATTTTATCTAATTTATTTTTTTTTACAAATGATATAAAATTAAGCTGAATAGTAAATTAATTAATTGAAATGAAAGAAAGACATAAATTTGGTTCACCATTTTACAATCAAACTTTTAAGAAAATTTTAAAAAGAGAATTATTAAGTTTTTTTGGAAGATTGTTGAAGAAAAAAAAATATTCTATTAACAAAGATTTTATTAATTTAGGATCGGGAAATGATGATGAATATGATAATGATAATGTTTTGAATTGTGATTTTTTTAATATTGAATTTTTTAATATTTTTAAGAAAAAAAAAATTTTTTTTATTGATTTAAGATATGACTTACCATTTCATGATAATTCATTTACTGGAGTTTTCTCGGAACATACAATTGAACATCTTTATCCATCTGAGGCCTGTAATTTAATTAAAGAAGTATTCAGAATTTTAAAAAAAGATGGAATTTTTAGAATTGTGGTTCCAGATTTAAAAAAATATATAGATTACTATATTGATAATGAAAATAACTCTTTAGATAAAAACTTTTCTAGTGGATGTGAGGCTATATGGAACATTTCTCAAAATTTTGAACATAAAAGTTTATGGGATGCAGAATGGTTAAAAATAAACTTAGAAAAATCAGGTTTTTCTAATTGTAAAATTCAATCTTTTAAAAAAGGAGATATTGAAGAACTTTTATTAGATAAAGAGTCTAGGAAAAATGAAAGCTTGTATATAGAAGCAAGAAAATAATTTTTCTTAAATGAATTTTATTAATTATTACCTTACTTAAACCTAACTATTTTTTTTAATTTAACAGTGCTCATGCCTAAATTTATTTTAGCATTTTTTCCTAAAAGCTCTTTAGCTGAAATTTTTTTAATGTCTTTTTTAAATTTTTTAGCAAATTGATAAACACTTTGAGCTTTACCTCCTATATTAATTATTCCTTTTTGATTAATTACCTTAAGTAAAATAGAAGCAACATCTTCATGAAACATAAAGTTTGTTATAAAATCTTTAAAAGCTGAATTATGAATAAATGGTTTTTCAGTCATAGAAAGTCTTAAGATTAATGAATTTTTATACATCTTAACAGATGCCTCACCACCTAATTTGGATAAACCATAGTTGTTTATTGGTCTCAAAGGATCATCTTCTTTATAATTATTTTTTTCACCTGGATATACATAAGAGGTAGAAAAATATATCAATTTTATATTAAGTTCAGAGCAAACTTTAGTTACATTTGCAGTTCCAATAATGTTTAAGTCGATGCTTTTTGAGATATTTTTATCATGTAAATCCATTGGTCTAGAAAGACCAGCGGCATGGATAAAATATTTAGGTTTTTTGGATTTAAGATAACGCTTAATTGATTTGATATTCAAAATATCTAATTCTTTACTTGAAGGAAAATAAATAATTATTTTGGAATTTTTTACTTTTTTTTGAAAAACTCTTCCAAATCTTCCATTACCACCTGTAAAAACTATCTTACCTTTATATTTCAACATGTGAAAACCATTTACCCTTATAGTCACTTTCTTTTTTAAAAATTTCTTCCTTGTGATTCCAAGCAAATAAATAAACATAATCTGGATAATTAGAATAAAATTCTTTAAAATCTTTAATCGGTATATGTTTTCCCGGAGAAAATTTATTTATTTTTTCAGGTGTAGTATCATAAATACAATCGATGCTCTCTTCGCCAATGTCACAATAATTTAATACTGTAGTACTTTTCGATGTTGCGCCATATCCACATATAATTTTTCCCTTTTTTTTGATTGAGGTTATTTTTTCAATTAGATTAAGTTTAGAATTTTCACAATTTTTTTTAAAACTTAGACATCCATCAATATTATCCAAATTTTTTTTCTTTTCATGTAATAATTGTTTTTGTAAATTTAAATTTTCAACAATTTCATCATTTTCTTTCCTTGCAATTACATATCTCATAGATCCTCCATGTGTGATTTGAGGAACTGCTTCAACAAGTTTAAAATTAAATAATTCAAAAATCTTCATTATTGATGATATTGAGAATATAAATATGTGTTCATCATATATTTGATCATATGATGTTTTTTCATACATTGATCCAAGATATGGTTCTTCAAAAATAAATACGCCTTTTTTGGTTAATAAATAATCAACTCCTTTGATCAAATCTATCAAATTTGGTACATGACAAATGACATTTGCTGCAACAATTGCATCTATTTTATATTTAGAATTTTTTAATTTATCTTTTACATTATTTTCTGTAAAAAATTCTTCAAAAGTGTTCAAATTTTTTGATTTTGATATATCTGCAGCACTTTTTGATGGTTCAAATCCACATATTTCATAACCAAAATTATTAAAAAACTGCATCATGGTTCCATCATTAGAACCTATTTCTATTACTTTACCTCCATTTTTTAGATAGTTATTTTTAACCCATGTGCAATATTCTGAAAAATGATTAATCATAAATTTTGATCCACTTGTAAAAAATGGATATTTTTCATTAAACATTTTTTGAGGACTTGGGTGGTCATTTAATTGAAATAAAGAAATTTCCTCTGAAAAACCCACTGACATCTTATAAAAGAATTCGTCTTTAAATTCTTCTTTATTTAAAAAACCATTTGCTAATGGCATTTGTCCAAAATTCATAAATTCGTTTATTTTACTTTTTGTTATTTTACATCTCATAATTAAAATAAATCTAACGTTTTTTTAATATCTTTTTCAATATTTGAATTTATTTTTAAGCCAAATTTTTCAATTTTTTCTTTTTTAACTTTATAGGAAAGTTGATTTAACATTTTTGTTTTAACAAATTTTATTTTTAAATTCGGCTTATATTTTTTTATTATATCAATGATCTGTCTAACTGTGTAATTGTTGCTTAAAATATTAAATATATCATTTTTAAAAAAATTATTTTCTATTACAAATTTTAGAGTCTTAAAAGTGTCGCCTAGTGTTAAGTAAGGCCTGTACTGATCATATGCTCCTTTATATATTTTAATGGGATTATTTAAAGAAGCATTCAGGCAAAACTGATTAATTGCTGTATGAAATCTCATTCCTTTAGAAATTCCTCCAATAGTTCCTAGCCTGAATGTATTATATACAAGGTTTTTTGAATTCTTTTTTAACATATTTTCTTCAATTAATTTTATTTCTGCATATGGGCTTTGAGGAATTAAAAATTTTTTCTCACATTCTTCATCAACAACGTTAGTCTGCTTTCCATATACACTTGTTGATGAAAAATGAATTAGTTTAGTTTTATTTTTTTTGCAATAATTGATAACTGTACTCATACAGCCCAAATTATTTTTAAACATTTTGTCTTTTATATAAAAACTTCCAGCAGCATTTGTTATAGAAGCACAATGAATAATAATATCGATTTTTTTAAATGAATTTAAACTATTTTTAATTGTTAGATCTTTAGAAGAAATAATAAATTTTTTTCTATCTTTTAAATTGAAGATTGAGTGTATTTTCCCATCTAAAAAATTATCTACTAAAATTATTTTTTTTACTTTTTTAATCTTATATATATTTTCTATTATGTAAGACCCTATGTGACCACAAGCTCCTGTAACTAATATTCTCATTTTAGTCTAAAATATTTTTATTTTTTTTTAAATATAAAGTCTTTTAATATCAATTCTGAATTCTTTAAAGAATTATGAGTATAAGAATGCCTTCTATTTTGGTTATATACACATTCATAACCATTTTCTTTAAAAAAATTTATAATTTTTTTTTCTGAAAAAAATTTATATGGTAAAAGTACATTTTTTATGTTCGCTTGAATAATATAATAATCATAATTTTCTAAATTAAATAAAGTATCTGTAATTGCAATATATCTTACATTATTTGAAAATATCGAAACCATAAAATTATAAAATTCATGATAATACTGAATAGATGAACCGAAATATAGTAAATCAAAATTTTGTAATTCTAGATTGTCAATTGACGAAACATATTTTAGTTTGTCACCAAATTTATGATTAACCTGTTTATCTATAATTTTGACAAATTCTTTTCTCTCTAATACATGGCTATTTATGTTGGTATCAGGATTTTTTTTTAAAAAACTATAAATCGGATTAGCACCACCACCTATTTCTAAAATTGAAAATTTGTTATTATTTACAATTTTAAATAACTCTTTAATAATATGTTTTTTATCATCAATATTTACCTCTAGAGGAGTTTTAATTTCAATACTTTTTCCCGTATCAAAATCCTCGTTAGCATAATGAATAATCTTTTTTTTATATTTTTGTGTCTCTTGATTTAATTGTTCTAAAGAATTGAATTTATCTATAAATGTAAAATTAGGTTTTATTATCTTTAATTTTCTTAAAAAATTTTTAATTTTAGATTTCATCTATGAGATATTAGTCAATTTTTTAAATTTAAAATCTTTTCTTCAAATTTTTTTTTATGGTATGAAGATATAATTTTAAATTGATTAGTAAAACATTCTTTAGATTTGATCAAAAAATTAAGTTTGTCTAATAATTCAATTTTTGAATTACAAATGAACTTATTAAGATAATCGTATTTTTCTAATAATTCTTGTGAATTTTTTTGTTTTGCTTGTAGCAGTATTCCACCATTTTCAATGATATCCACTGTTCTAAAATCCATTTCCATTGTTCCAACTTGTGAACCTAGATCAATACATACATTATTTTTAATAAGTTCTTTTTTTTTTTTGATAGAATAGTTACTTTTCAAAGATCTAATTCCATATTTTTGCCAACTGGTTCCAACTAGAATAAAGTCTTTATTATAATTTTTGTGAATTAAATTAACAATTTCAAATCTAAAAAATCTTTTTAATTCTTTGATAAAAGATAATTTTTTTAAATATTCGGGCAAATTTTTTTGATGATAGTCCGGTAGTTGAATATTTGAAAATTCAATATAATTAATTTTATGAAAATTATTTAAAAAATAATCCTTATTTTTGTGCCAAAATTGCCTGGCCTCTTCTGATGTTTCAATATTTGCTTCGGAAAAATAAACAATTGATTTTTTTTTTACTTCGTGAGTTACAATTCTTGTTGGAAAAACCGGAATATGTTCATTTTCAAAAAAAGGATTTTTGTACACAAATAAGTCTTTGTTATTAATTGGTTTATTGTCCAAATATAATTCTAACTCCGAATTAAACCACAGATTATAATCATAAAAATTATTTTCGTTTAAAAGTTTATCGCAAGAAATGAATATAATCTTTTTTTTAAAAATCTTTTTTAAAATTTTAAATAAAAATTTATTTTTTATACTTATTAAAAAAATATTCTTAGATATATAATATCTTAAACAGTTTGGTAAAAATTGATATCTAGAGTAATTAGTTAAAATTATTACTATTTTAAAATTAAACATTAATTGATTTGAAATATTGTTTCTTGGATACAATATAATCCTTTATTTCATATTTTCTGTCACAGAATACTAATAGACAATTATTAGAAGATAAAAATTTTACCTCTACCCAGTGCAAGGGAGGTACATGAATACCAAATCTTGATTTAGAATTTAATGAGATTTTCTGAGTTTTAATTCCATTAAAAATTTCTAACTTAACTGACCCCGTAAAGCAAAAAAAAGTTTGGGAACATTTTTTATGAGAATGATTTCCTCTAGTAAAACCTTTTTTGCCTTTAATAGTGAAAAAACGTACTATTTTTTTTTTTGTAATTTTTTCAATCTCACATGGTATTAATACGCCAGAATTATTCCTGATAAATTTTAATTTTATTTTTTTTATTTTATTCATTGTGAAGTTTAATTTAAATTTATTTTGGTATCACACTTGCTTATTAAATTTATATCATGAGAAATGATAATGATAGTTTTTTCTCCTTTATTCTTTAATAATTCTTCAAAAAATAAATCTGAATTATCTTGGTCCAACATATTTGTTGGTTCATCAAGAATAATAATTTTTGAATCTTTGTAAAAAGCTCTTGCAATTGCAATTCTTTGGTATTGACCTCCTGATAACTTTATTCCTTCATCACCAAGAACTGTTTTGCTAAAATCTAATTCTTTACTTAAATTTTTTAATTGGGATACTCTGATTGAATTATTATAATTTATCAAATTAAATTCTTTTGGATCTTCCTCCAAAATTATATTACTTTTAATTGTATCATTAAAAATATAAAAATTTTGAGAAACATATGAAAATAAATTTAAATATGATCTCTTATCAAGATCTTTGATATTTTTATTATCTAAAAAAATGCTGCCAGTATCTGGCTGAACTAATCCCATAATTATATCTATCAAAGTTGTTTTTCCAACTCCCGAGACACCTTCAATTCCAATTATTTCACCTTTTTTAATTTCAAAATTAAAATCATCAAATATCTTTTTTTCCCCATCTTTATATTTAAATGAAATATTATTTAATCTTATTTCATTATCAAAGTTTTCAACTTTATTTTTTTTTGTTTCCAAAGATTCAGTATTAGTATTATTATCTGAATACTCACTTCCAACCAATTCAAATGCTGACAAATCAAATGATTTTTTTTGTGACAAAGAAATTAATCTATTTAAAGAAGGCAACATCCTTAAAATAATTAACACTACACCTGCTACAGATGGCATGATGACTGCTAAATCGTATTTCATATAAACTAGAAAAATAATTACCAAAGATATAATTATTGCAAAAAATAATTGCAGAAAAAGTCTTGGAATAGCGCTAAAAAATTCACTTTTGAGTATTTTTGATGTTAAATTTTTGTAGTCTTTAAAGATTATATCAAAATATTTTTTTTGTTTATTTGATATTTTAATCTCTTTAATAGACAAAAAAACCTGATTCAATCTCGAAAAAATATCTGACTCTAACCTAATTCTCTCAGATCCTAATCTATAAAAAAATTTACTTAAAATTTTTGAATGAAAAATAATAATTAATGGTATTATTAAAGCAACATAAATTGCTGCTTCTCCGAAAACACTAATTAGAAAAAAACCGGACAATATAAGTAGTAAAATTTCTGCAATATATTCTAAACTTGATATGAATAAACTTACAACATGATCTAACTCTGAATTTAAATTTTTAATTCGATCTGTATATTTTAATCTACCAAAAGTTACATATGTCTCATTCAAGTATTTTGACAAAAGAAATTTTCTTAAATTAATAGATATGTTAGCTTTAGTTTTGTTAATATAATATGCAGTGTAAAGACTAATCAAAAACTTAATTAAATTTAAAATAAGAAAAATGCTAATCAAAATTAGAATTAACTCATCTTTACTCTTTATTTCAAAACTTCCTTCAAAAAAATCTAAAATAGATCCAAAAAAAACTAGGGAAGAATTTTGATCAATAATAACATCTATTATTGGAATTATTAGAACTAAACTAAACAACTCTGAGAAAGATGATATTATAGTCAATAATGTAAAATTGATAGATATCATTCTTGAGTTAATATTTGCTCTTTTTAAAAAATTTAAGATTTTGATATAATTCATAATTTAAATTATTTATTTACAAAAATTTTCGAAAATTTTTGGGTAATTTTCTATTGCTTCTTTGAAGTTTTTTGTCATTTGATTAGGAAAAGTTATTTCTTCTTTTTTAGCACCAAATAAACTTGAAGAAAATTGTACTTGCATCATAACTCTTCTGCCACTCAACACTTGAGTTCCTCTGTGTAAACCAACAGAATCCTCAATTAAAACTGATCCAGCATCTCCAACAAAGCTTTTAATTTTATCTTCACTAAAATGATTGCCTATTAAATCGTCCTCAATTCTTTTATAACCTTTTTTTAAAACTTCCTCGGGTAAATTAGACGTTAAATGTGATGACTCTATGTATTTGTGCGGACCATTGCTCAAAGTGCAGTCATTTAAAAATATAAAAAACTTTACCCATTTTGGTCTATCCAAATCTATATGCCACATTTGTGCAGCATTTGAATCATTTTTTTTATTTGGAAAACTAAAGGATACACTAATAATATCCAATATTGGGGCAGATCCTAAATAACTCTGAGCAATTTCTAATATTTTTGGATTAATAACAATATCTTGGATCTCTGGAATATTAATTAAGTCATTCGAGCTTATTGCAAATTTTTTAGCTTTTAAGTTTTCTTGATTTAGTTTTTCTTTATATTTGGAATTATATTCATCTGAGGAATATGTACCATTTAAAACTTCTGAGCTTTGAATAATTTTTTCGGTTATTTTTTTTGAAACAATATTTTTATGATAAGAATATCCATTTTTTTTGAGTTTCTTGTAGTCAATATGATCAAAATTTAAATTTTTAAAAATTGAGTCACTATCTGTTAAAAAAAATCTAATTTTTTTTGATCTAAAAATTTTATGCAATATTTTGTTAGATAAACCTTTTGATTTAAAGAATATTAAATGAAAAAATTTAAAGCTATTATTACTTATATTTTTTTTACTTAATTTAAAAATCAATAAATCAATAAGAAATTTAATAAAAATAAAAATTAATTTTAGTTTGTTATGAATTTTATTAAGCATCTAATTTATCTCTAAAGAAAACTTTTTTAAAACTGTAGAGCTATTATCTCTATTTCTGAAATATTTATAAATATCAAAATTTTTAATATCATTTTTGAATGCATCATTCTTATTTAAATATTGCATGTAAAATGCATCAAAAATATGTTCTTTTTTAATAACATTTAAGGGGATTTTTTTACTCATTAATAATGATAAATTTTTAAAATAATCATTTATACTTTTAGGGTTAATTCCTAATTTAAATTTAAAAAAAGGATGACGACCAGCAGAAAGTGGAATAACATTTAAATAGGGCATTTCTATTAGAGATGTTCCAGCGGGAGAAATACCAAAATATGGTTTTTTTTTATAAATATTTTTGTTCGAACAATTACTATTCAGCCATAAAAAATTTTTTTTATTAAAATCTTTTTTTAATCTTTCAATTAAAATCTTGCCAGAGTATTTGCTATTGGGATGCGGTTTAATTGCTATTTTGTTGTCTCTATAGTTATTTAAGAATTTTAATGTTTCAATTATCCAATGTTCATAATCATTGAACAACATCGGACCTTTTATGTGTGGCGAGTCAGTAAAATCTGGTAAAAAAATAATGCAGTCAATTTTATTATTATTTAAATTCAATTTTTTATCAACTCTTCCATAAAAAGAACTTTTTTTCATAAAATGATCGGTCATATTTCCTGATACTCGATTTGCTAAGATCTTTTTGGCTATTTTTCTTTTTTCGATCTTATTATTCATTCTATCAAATTTTTTTTTATATAAATTCCAATTTTCCAAATGAGAATTATTTGATTTAGAAAATTTTTTA
>MDSZ01137244.1_pt1 | contig 11033 bp, 18 predicted proteins | sample 811201 | NCBI WGS metagenome assembly MDSZ01 (sample SAMN05326647, study PRJNA326480) | marine metagenome | isolation source: seawater | place: Indian Ocean: North | collected 2010 | reverse complement strand
TTTCATTCACAGTTTTTGCAAAATGTCAAGCGTTGAGTCAAATTTATTTTTATTATTTTTTTCCGATAAATTTGTCCTTCTTTATAATGTGCCAGGTGTTTTAATGCCGGGAGAATTAATGAGCTGTACAAAAATTGACCAGGCGGTTAGTTGACCAAAATTTGACCAGCTCTCGCTTGCTCCCCAACACGTACAACTTGGGATTTTTTCGAAAACACTTATACTTTAGCGAAATCGCATACACTGGGGTATTTTCTAGCCTCCCCCCGAAATTTTCTCCCAAAAAATTTTTTCAAAATTATATTCGGTCGAAGACTTGAATATATACCGAGCACTTACGTCCTATTTAAAAAATTTTTTGTTACTAATATGATGGTAGCATCGAAAAGTTCATGTAGTATCAACAGTCCCAGCAAGGAAAAAATTTTTCTTGACATTTGGTTATCTTTCGAGTATAATACGAATATGAGTACAGAAATAACAACCCGAATGAGTCCAGAAGGACTGGAAATTGCGAATAGCTACTTGGCGAACGGAGAAGTATCTGCGGTGTGTAGAGACTTGGCCCTTCCAAGAGATGTAGTTGTTGAAGCACTTAATAAACGAGAAGTCCAAAAATACATAGATACCGTATACATGGACTCTGGATATCGAAACCGTTTTAAATTGGCTGAAACTCTGGACAAGTTAATTGACCAGAAACTTGAGGAAGCTGAAGAGACAGAGCTCTATACAAGTAAAGATTTAGCTGATTTGCTAATGATGCAACACAAGATTCGTATGGACGAGATGAAAGCCCAGACAGAGTTTGAAAAAGCAAAAAATGGGAATATCAAAACTTTAAAACAAAACAATGTACAAATCAATACAGACGTACCTTTCGGACAAGGTAACTATGGAACTTTAATGAAGAAGCTGCTAGAGGCGGATAGTAAATAATGGAAGTATTTGGACTTATAGCCGAAGTAGGACTCCCTATCGCGGGAGCTCTGATTATGGCTTTCTTCATATTTTTAGTAATGAAACAGATGATGGATAATCTTGTAGATGATATTAAGACAGTTGAAGGAATATCTAAAATGTTAATTACTAGAGCGGGAGCTATGAATAACGATATAATTAAAATCGATACTATAGTTTCCTCTGCACTTGGAATTGCTCCAGATTTGGATAGAATAGCAAGAGCAGAAAACTTTGTAGAAGATGGTAGAATAGACGCAAGACGAGACTAATGGATATAGTTCAACTAATACAAGAATTTGGATTCCCAGTTGTAATGGTTGTAGGACTAGGATACTTTGTATATTTCGTTTGGCAAACTATTACTAACATTATCGACCCAGCAGTAGATAAAATGAAGACAACCATTATAAGGTTGACTGACCAGCTAAGATTATTAGATCAAGATATGATCCGTTTACAACAGAAAGTAAACACAGTTCTCGAGATACAAGAGAAAGAGAAATTAAATGAGAAAAGCAGTACTAATACTAGCAGGAATGATAATTCCGACGATATACGCTGATGAGATTGTACACGACTTCAAAAATCCTTCCTTTTCTGGGATAGGTACTTCTGCGCACTATTTAACAATAGAAAATCAAGAAAAAAGCAGAAGGGAAAAGATACAAGATGACATAGAATCTGCACTAAAAGCTGCAGAAAGAGAACAGGATAATACTACTTTAGCAAAATTTATAAGAAACCTAGAGAGTAGAATATATTCTCAACTTTCAAAACAGTTAGTTGATAATATGTTTGGAAACGAGGACGCAAGTTATGCAGGTTCCTTCACTTTAGAAGGAAACACTATTACTTACCAGAGGACTACTCAATGCGATGCAGATGGTATATGTACTGAAGTTATAATTATGACTATTATAGACGCTGAAGGAAGCGAAACAGTAATTACCATACCGATTGGTACTGGAGGTTTCTAAATGAAGAAGCTAGCCATTATGCTAGTACTACTAATATCTGGGTGTGCGAGCGTTCCTATTTCAAGTCCGTGTATAACAGACGAAGGAAGTGTTCGTGCTACTGTTCATGATACAGTGCCTATTACTTGTATAGAAAAAGCCGAAGAAGTTAAACTTCCCACCCATTTAGAACTACTACAATTTCCTCCAGCGAAGGTGATGCCTGTCGTTGCGGTTTACCAGTTTCAGGATTTAACAGGACAAAGAAAAAGAAGAGATGCACTTGCAGATTTTAGTACTGCAGTAACTCAAGGTGGAACAGAATTACTTATTGATGCTCTTAAAACTGCAGGAGGCGGAACGTGGTTCCGTGTAGTTGAAAGACAGGGAATAGACCATCTTGTGAGAGAAAGACAGATTATTCGAAGCACAAGAGAAGAGCACGATGAAGACAAAGATCTACAGCCAATGCTATTTGCAGGAATAGTACTCGAAGGTGGTATTATTGGTTATGATACTAATATAGAAACGGGCGGTAGAGGAGCAAGATACTTAGGGGTTGGTAAGACTACTTCTTACAGAAGAGACGTAGTAACTGTCAGCCTCAGGGGTGTTAGTACATTAACAGGAGAAGTTCTGTTAAATGTACAAGCAAAGAAAACAATTCTATCAGTTGGTGAAGGATTCGATGTTTTTCGATTTATAGACATGGATACTGAGCTAGTTGAGTATGAAGATGGAGTTGCAGCAAATGAGAGCGTTACTGTTGCAACTCGTGCAGCTATAGAAGCTGCAGTAGTCGCCATTATTAAACAAGGCGACAAGAGAGGTTATTGGGAGATCCAATGGCCTGAGGGAGAAGAGAGTGAATAAATATTTATTGATATTTACCCTTTTCCTTACTGGTGTAGTTGGGGCAGCTAGTACAGATAACGAAATTTTTATTGAGCAGTCTGGAGACACGTTGCGACTAACTATAGATCAGGTGGGATATGGTAACAAGTTTGGTGGTACGATAGTTAGTGGCGCAGTAGCTACTGATATGATTATCACTGGTAGTAACATAACCTTTAATCTTGATCAAATTGGTAATAGTAACCAATTGTTTGGTCCATTAGTACTAGATACGTCTAATATTGATATGGTCTTTACAGGAGATAGTAATGTATTCGATTGGAATGTAGGATATGGAGGTTCTGCAGATAGTTTAGATCTTGACTTAACAGTTACAGGAGATTCTAATGAATGGGATTTCGATCTAGCTTATAATGCCTCCTCCGAAAGTTTAAACTATGATTTAACTTTAGTTGGTGGAACGAATGTATTTAATACTGATATAGACTATGACAATAGTGTTTGGAACTGGGACATTACTGGAGACGGTAATAATATATGGACTATTCAAAAAGAAGACAGCCAGTCTATGACATGGGAATTCGAAGGAAGTGATGCAGACATCGATATTACACAGATGGATGCAGACCAACTGTTAACAGTTACTTTCGAAGGAGACGACGCAGACATTGATATAATACAGAAGTCAGGAACGTGCCCGACGGGTGTAGCATCTTGCTCAGGCATAATAAACTTAGATATTACTTCAGATGATGCAGTTATTACAATTAATCAAAAAGATACTAGCGATTAGTTGGCTATTACCTTCTCTACTATTTGCTGATCCCATTGGCGATATAATAGAGCAGACAGGAAAAGGCGCACTTACAAGAGACAACCAGGAGTTCGTTGCTTCTGTAGATCAAGACATATTATTATATGACTTATTGAACACAGGCAACGGACGAATGGCTGTTGAGTTTCTTGATCAGTCGAATCTTCGTCTAACAGAACACAGTAGAGTTCTTATAGATGAAGTAATATTTGACCCAAACCCCTCAAAATCTAAGATGGCTATGAAGTTTGCAATGGGTACTGCCCGATTCACTTCAGGTAAACTTGGATTAGTAAATAAAGCGAATATAGATATACAAACACCTACTGCAACTATTGGTATTCGTGGAACAGACTTTACAACAACAGTTGATGAATTAGGAAGATCACTTATTATGTTACTTCCAGATAAAAATGGTAAAGCTTCTGGTGAAATTACTGTCACAAATGAAGCAGGCCAAGTAGTACTTGATAAAGCATTTCAAGCAACTATGGTATCAACTATATCAAGTATTCCTGTAAAGCCAGTAGTAGTTACAGGTGTTACAGTAGCACAAATCGATAATTTATTTATCGTATCTCCTCCAGCAGAGATAGAAACAGCAGTAGAAGAAACAAGAACAGAAAATAGCGCTAGCAATATACTTACCACAGATTTTTTAGAATTTAATGAATTAGAACAAGATTACTTACAAGAAGAAAAAGATTGGAGTTTTTCAGAATTAGACATTGACTTACTTGACGTAGATTTTTTACAAGATCTACTTGAGATCATAGAAGAAAAAGACTTATTAGATCGCAGCAAGAAAGGTAGCGCAAAAGGGTTTGATAATGTAGACATAGTTGGAACAGGACCCGGCTTTGATAAACAAACCCAATATAACACTGTCATAGATGATAGTGGGCAGATATGGTTCTATAGGGAGGTCTCGGGCATTATTAGTATAAAACTCCCTATAGACGCCAATGCTAATATCTACACAATTACAGATGAGAAAGAAAGTTCAATCACAGTTGGTGATGGCGAGGCAATAAATATAATAATAACACAGGTTAATTAGTATGGATTTTTCAGCAAAATTATTTTTAGCAAGTGTAGTAATAGTACTACTTTTAGTAGTATCGGAGTCTCTATGGTCAGGAGATAATCACGTTCATATAGAGCAAGTGAATAGTGGAGATGACCTATCAATAACAATTGAACAGAAAGGAGAGGATAATAAAATAGAATTCTCAACAGACCATAATGGTAATACTTTTGTACTATCACAGTATGGAGCAGGTAATACTATTTCTTGGGTTCCTTACTGGGGCTCAGGTAAAAGCTGGGGTGGAGATATAGACGGCATAAACAATAACTTAAATGTTGAACAACACGATGGTGCTACTTATGGTGGACATATTTGGGGAGACTCAAATGATGTAGATGTTTATCAGCACGGTAGCCATATTCATTACTTAGATATTCATGTAGATAGCGTAACTCACGAAGTTCATCAAGAAGGTGATGGAGATCACTATTCACATATTTACTACTATAATACTTCTGATAGCTCTAATACAGATGTTACTCAGAAAGGTAATGCAGATCATAATGCCCAAATAGTTCTTAGAGGTAATCAACCGACTACTCTAACACTATTACAACAAGGTTCAACAAATCAAAGCTACTCTTTAACACAATATTGTGTTACTACGGGTGGTTGTAATATTTCAGTAACTCAAGGAAATTAAATGAATAAAATTATAGATATAAGTATAGGGCTAGCTTTACTAGCTCTTTTATTATGGAACCCTTACCCTTTACAAGTTTTAAAATTAAAATCGTTTGACTGGCTAATGTCAACTCAGGAACCAGTCCAAGATGAAATGATATTGTTAGTTGATATAGACGAAGAAATAATAGAGGCGTCTGGGGGTTACCCTTTACCAAGATCATTATATGCATCATTACTAGAAAGATCACAGGTTACTAATGGTATAACAGTACTAATGCCAGATCCAGATATTCGAGACATTAAAAATGATTATATTCTAGCAGGCGCAATGCAACAAAATTTAACCGTGTTAGCTTATGCAGCATCAACACAAGCATCTGAAGGAGGGCCTCATGTAGGCACTGCTCAGTTAGGGGAGGACCCAACATCATGGCTATTACAGTATCCGGGAATTTTACGACAAACACCCGTCCTAGCCGAGTCCGCAGAAGGCGTAGGCCTAATAAACAGCGCGCCAGAAGTAGACGGCGTCGTTAGACGACTACCAGTCGTTGTTACTTCACAAGGCAAATTATATCCATCATTCGGATTAGAAATGCTACGTGTAGGAGTAGGAGACCCTAGTTATCAAATTAGTACTCAAAGTACAGGAGTAGAATGGATAAGAATTCCAAATTACCCTAAGATAGTTACTGATCCAAATGCAAGAGTTTGGATTACATCTAATGTTAATTTTTATAGACAATCTGCAGCAGACTTCCTTAGGTCTCCAATGGAAGGCGCAGGTTTTATAATATTTGGAGTTACAGCAGAAGGAGTTGTAAATCCAGTACCTACAGCAAAAGGGCCTGTATATCCCCACGAAATCCAAGCAAACGTTTTACACCATCTAGTAAATGGAACTAGTCCTGCAGAACCTGTATGGGCAAAATTAGCCTCATTTGGAGGAACTTTCGTTTTACTAGTGTTGCTTCTATTTGTTACTAGAAATATTTATTTGTCATTACCTTCATTACTAATAGCATTTGGAGGACTGTGGTACAGTACTTTGTATTTCTTTAAACAAGGATTACTTTTTGATGTATCAGGAATAGCACTAATAATTTTTCTATTTTGGACTATAGTTACATTTAGAAACTTTATTGAACAATTCTTACTCAGGAGGCAAATTAAAGGTCAATTTAGTACTTATTTATCTCCAGATATGGTAAATATGCTTGTAAAAGACCCTTCACTTATGAAACTCGGTGGAGAACGAAAAGAAATGACTTTCTTATTTACTGATATTATGGGATTTACACCAGTATCAGAAGCATTTAAGAAAAATGATGACCCAGAAGGCCTAGTGGATTTAATTAATACTTACTTAGATAGTATGACTAAAATAATTTTAAATAATGGTGGAACAATAGATAAATATATGGGAGATTGTATTATGGCATTTTGGAACGCCCCTCTCCCTTGCGATAACCATGCGGATATGGCAGTTAAATCAGCAATAGAAATAAATGCGAAAACAGAAGAACTCAACAAACAATTTAAAGACGAAGGACTTAACTTACCTCCTATTAATGTTGGTACTGGTGTTAACACCGGAACTTGCATTGTTGGTAACATGGGTAGTGAATCCCGATTTGACTATTCAGTTATTGGAGATGCAGTCAACCTTGCCGCTAGATTGGAAGCTACAGCAGGAAGAAATGATTATAAAGAATGGAAAATTATAGTGTCAGACTTTACAATGAAACAATGTAAGGACTTTACCTTTGAGAGTATAGGAGATATTCTTGTAAAAGGAAAATCAGAACCTATAAGTATTTATAGCGTAAATTATTAGTATGAACATCAAAAAAATTTTTCTTGACATTATCTTGTCCTTTTGATATAATACAAGAATATAAAATTACTTTATGAAAGTACGGAGAAACTTAAACAACTATGAATGGCTTTACAATACCTTTTAGCTTCGGTATGTTCCTACTGTGTCAAACGGCAGCAGCAATCTGGTGGGCGTCAGGTGTTGATGGCGAAGTAAATAGATTAGTTGAGCAAGACATACAGTACCAAGAACATAAAGCGGAGTATATACAAAGGCTGTCTGTTATTGAGACAAAAGTTGAAAATAACCACAGTATTTTACTAAAAGTAGAAAAGAAATTAGACGAGAAGTAAATGAAAAAATTATTAGGATTAATGGGAGCATTTTTACTCAGTACACCAGCATTTGCTGGTATAAGTGGAGGAGTTGATATAACTTCCGACTATTTATGGAGAGGTGTTAGTCAAACACTAGGCAAGTCCGCAGTACAATGGCATTTAGAAGCTGATAAAAATGGTTTCTATGCTGGAACTTGGGGATCACAAGTTGATTTCGGAGGAGAAGCATCGGTAGAGTATGATTTCTACGGTGGGTATAGCTGGGCGAATGAGGATATGTCTGTAGACGTAGGTGTTATAAATTATAACTATGATACTGAATTAGATTCTGTAACTGAGATGTATATAATTGGAGGGTATAAATTCCTTTCACTTGGATACTTTCAAGATAAAGATAATACAGATGTGGACTACATGGAAGCGGAATTAGCACTACCTATTATTAAATTTGCAGACGCATCTTTAAAATATGGTGAATTCGCAGACGGTAGTAGTTACAAACAAATCACTATTTCTAAAGACCTTATGAAAGGTTTAAGAGTAGGTTTAGAAGTTGTTTCAGAGGAAGCAGTAGAACTAGACTTAGGAGATAGAATGGCAGTTAGCTTAGGCTACAGATTTTAATGGCTTATTCGAAACGAGTTATAGAACGATTTGATAATGTGCTTAAAAATCCAGAAGCACATAATGTAGGGCGCTTTGATCCTAACGACCCAAAGGTCGCGACAGGAATGGTAGGCGCCCCTGCATGTGGTGATGTAATGAGATTACAATTTAAGGTGGACAAAGGAATTATTGAGGACGTAAAGTTCAAAACATATGGCTGTGGCTCAGCAATAGCGAGCTCCAGTGAATTAATAGATTTGCTACAGGGCAGAAGTTTGAAACAGGCAGAGGAGATCACTAATAAAGAAATAGCACTAGCACTTGACCTACCCCCTATCAAACTTCACTGCTCTATTTTAGCAGAGGAATCTATCAAAGTAGCGATAGATGATTACAGACGTAAACACAATTATAGGAGTAGTGATGATTGAATACGAAACAAAAGACGCAAAAGCCGAAGAGGCACCAGCAGCACCAGCTGCAGATACTCCTAAGATTTATCCAAGCAGAGGGTTATTTAAATACCGTGATGCGAATGGTAAACTTTGGAAATTCAAAACTGAAAAAGAAGCGAAGGAGCATTTAGCAGGCAATGAGTAGTTGGTTTACAAAGCTTAAAAATATCCTTACGGGGAAAGATTTAAACTGGGACGGCAAGGTCGACATACATGACGACATGATCGAAGCAAAGAATAAAGTGGAGAAAGAACATGCCGATAAGGAAAGTAAAAGGCGGGTACAAAATAGATAATACTCCTGGAGTTTCTAGAACCAAGAAAGCAGCAAAGCAAAGGCTACGCGCTATCAAGTACCGTCAAAAAAAGAAACGCAGGAAAGGTCGTCGTAAAAGACGATAGGAGATACAAATGGCACTACGAATAATAGGCACACAAGCAGCTTGTGGTACTAGTTCAGGAGCATCATCAAATTTTGATAATGCTAGTGATGTAAGACTTGTTAATTCAGGTACTACTGTTAGATTAGTAACTGTAACTAATTCAGGAGGCACTACTATAGGAACTTTTTCTTTAGCAGGGTCAGAAGATATTATAGTTAGAAAAGCAACTACTGACAAGATATTTGCCGCACACGCTGAAGTACTTGGTGTTGCAGTAATAACGGAGGGATAATATGCCCAGAAAGAAATTACGCACAAGCCGAAAACAAAGACTTGGAAAGAGGGTTAGTCCCTCTAAAAGAAAAACCGCTAAAAAGCGTACTTCTTATCAGAAGTATAAAAAGGATAGAAAACAACGATTAGGAAAGAGAAGTTAATGATGGAAGATATAGATTTAAGACACCTAGACTCTACGTGGTTAGACCATATTCAGAGTGCAGCTGTTACTACACTTGAAAAATTAAACGATGAAGCTAGTAGACAGAAGATAAGCAAGGAACAGGCTGCTCTCGCTACTATGGCTGGTGGATTTCTATATCTTTATCATTTAGCACAAGTAAATGACTTAATCGATTCTGATAACATACCAAAAACTATGCATTAGATGGCTTTAGAAATAAGCAGAAAAGACATTCCAGAGGGAGACTTAATTGACTACTCTCCAGAGGATAGGTTTATAAAACTACCTATCCTTCCTTATATGGAACTGCTTGGTGTAGAGCCTATACCTTCACAAATTGCATTAATCAATGCAGTCAACAACCCCAAATACCGTTTTATATGTGGTGCCGTTTCTAGGCGTCAGGGTAAAACTTATATTGCAAATATTATAGGACAACTCACAGCACTTGTCCCAAACTCGCACATACTAATTATGTCGCCTAACTACTCACTTTCACAAATTTCTTTTGACTTACAAAGGCAGTTAATTAAGCACTTTGATTTAGAAGTTACAAAAGATAACGCAAAAGATAGGGTAATTGAGCTTTCAAATGGCTCTACTGTACGTATGGGATCTATAAATCAAGTAGATTCTACAGTTGGTAGGTCTTATGACCTTATAATATTTGATGAAGCAGCACTTGTAGACGGTAGAGATGCCTTTAATGTGGCCTTAAGGCCTACTCTGGATAAAGATGGAAGTAAAGCACTGTTTATTTCTACTCCTCGTGGAAGAAATAACTGGTTTGCTGACTTTTTCTATCGTGGATTTAATGAAGAATTTCCAGAATGGTGTTCTATTCGTGCAACTTATCACGAAAATCCTCGTTTTAGCGAATCTGATATTGATGAAGCTAAAAAATCTATGTCTGCAGCCGAATTTGCTCAAGAATATATGGCAGATTTCAATACTTATGAAGGACAAATATGGTCATTTAACCATGAAGAATGTATTGCTGACTTGGAAGAACTTGATACCTCACAGATGGATGTAATTGCAGGCCTTGACGTAGGTTATAAAGACCCAACAGCACTATGTGTTGTAGCATATGATTGGGATAGGGAAAAATTCTATGTTTTAGATGAATACCTTGATGCAGAAAGGACAACAGAACAACACGCAATGCAGATTCGAGCACTAATTGATAAGCATAATGTTGATTGGATCTATATTGACTCCGCAGCACAGCAAACTCGATTTGATTTTGCTCAAAACTATGATATTTCTACTATAAATGCTAAAAAGTCAGTTTTAGATGGTATAGGAGAAGTAGCAGGTATAGTTGATAATGATAATCTAATTGTAGATCAAAGGTGTCACCACACTTTAGAGTGTTTAGACCAATATCAGTGGGATTCAAATCCTAATTTGATGAAAGAAAGGCCAAAACACGATCGTTTTTCACATATGGCAGATGCTCTTAGATATGCGCTTTACACTTTTGAGACATCTTCGACCACTTTTTGATCAGCAGACCTACAAAAAAATTATTCTTGACATTAGCGTGGTAATTTAGTATAATACAAAGTAAGAGAAATTTTAATGGATTTAAAGAGAGACTTAGTCAAATACGTTAGAGACAAAGCAAAGTCAAAATACGATAAGGGAACGGAATGTCGTATTTG
>MDSZ01040537.1_pt1 | contig 11033 bp, 8 predicted proteins | sample 811201 | NCBI WGS metagenome assembly MDSZ01 (sample SAMN05326647, study PRJNA326480) | marine metagenome | isolation source: seawater | place: Indian Ocean: North | collected 2010 | reverse complement strand
TGGAAATGGATTTGTATTTGCGTAGTCATTTATCAAAAATCTTTTACTATGATATAAATCATATATTATATTATCATATGGAATATTATATTTTTTTAACTGTTTTATAGTTTCATTTTTATATTTTGATTTTCTTGCGGTAGTTAATATAATTTGAACTGTTCCAGTATTATAAATGTTATTTAACCAATCTACATTTTTTTTAATATATTTAGTTTCACCCCATTTTGTTTTTGAATATTCTCCACTATTTAAAACCAATGTTCCATCAATATCAATAAATAAAGTTTTGTACCTATTACAATAATTTAACCAATCATTATAATATGTTACATCATGATATTTTGTAATTTCTTTTCCATAATAATTTTCATTATTTATTATACTCAAAGAAATTATATGTGATATATATAAATCATTGTCAATATTTTTAATACCTAATATTATCTCATAATTTTTTATGAATATGTCAGTACTATTAAATGAATATAAACCAATACAAATATTATCACTAATTATTTTCTTTTCCGATATATTTGTAATTTTTTTTAGATTGTCTAAACTAATAAATGACTTATTATTTATATTTGTTATATTTGTAATATTATTTGATTTTGTATAGTAAACGTAACTGCCTTTTACAGGACAACAATTTATTATAGATTTAAAGTCTTTAATAAAAAAAGCACCTTTGATATTATATTTTTTTATACAATTATATACTGTTTCTGGGTAATTTTTTGTTTTTTTATCAACAAACATAATATTAACATTTTTATTTTTAAAACGAAATATTTTTATTAGGTCTTTTTCATAAAAATATTCTGTAATATCATTTCTATTAATTATTATATATATATTTTCTATATTTTTAAGATTTAAATTTATTATTGTTTCATACACTAGTAAATTGCCATTTGGACATGTATTAAATGCAGGATTTTTTTTTATTTTTGGAAAAAAATGATTTGTAATTGTAGAAATGATTAAGCTCATATTATATACAAAATATAGTATGACTTTAAGTATGTAATAATAAATAACTTTTGACCATATGTTCTATTCCTTCTATATAATTAAATTTTATATTCCAATTTAACTCTTTTTTGGAATATGTATTATCACCATATGTATGTTTCTTAACTTCTTTTACAATTATTTCTTTTTTTAAAGGATTATTACCTTTCATAATATTATCATATTTATTCCAAAAATTAGACGCGTCCGCATATTTAGGTTTAACATTGCTATTAAGATTATTTGATATTAATTCAAAAATTTTATTAACCGATATTAGTTTGCCTGAACATGCATTGAATATGTTTCCATTTTTTCCATAATCAATTACTTTAAAAATCATATCCAATAAATCTTCTACGTATATATAATCTCTACTTTGATTACCGTCTGAATGTAAAATAATATCTTTTTTTGTTAAAATACAATTAATAATATAACTAGTTAAAGGTGGTGATGTCCGCCTAAAATCTTGATTTCCCCCATATACATTAAAAAAACGAATTATATTAATATTCATATTGTAATTTTTTATGTATGATTTACATAATTTTTCACAACAATATTTTGACATTGAATATATTAATGTTGGAGATACTTCATCGTTTTCTTTTACAGGGAAATTTATATTATTTTCATAAACCGCCGATGTGCTTGCAAATATAATTTTTGATACATTTTTCTTTCTACATATTTCTAATATATTTAATGTTCCATTTACATTTACATCATAAGCCAATACTGGATTACTTTGACATTCAGGTAATGATGAAATAGCAGCTAAATGTATTACAATATCATTTTCATCAAAATAATTTATTATTTTTTTATCTCTAATATCAATATTAACAAAATCATCTTTTCCCAAATTTTTAATATTATTGATATGACCTGAATATAAATTATCTAATAAAAGAACTTTATTATTTGTTGTTTTTTTAATTCTATCATAGAGATGTGACCCAATGAAACCTAAACCACCCGTAATAATATATTTCATATACACAAATAGATTATTATATTTTTAAATATTTTTAACTAGTAATTTAAACAATTCATTAAAAAATCTTTTATATCTTTATTTTTACAATATTGTAATACTCTTAACAGATTAATAATTTCAAAATAATCATATATTTTATCATTATAAAAATCATATTTTTGAAAGTAATTATCTATTTTTTTATCTAAGTAATTCAATACTATTTTAATTTTATTTTTATCAATACTCATATTTAACATTTTTAGAGACCAAAAAAATTTTGTATCCTGTCTTACTTTTATTATATCAAACAAAGGGGTTTCTATAAAAGAATCTAAAAAATCTATTAGATATATATTATTATCAACTGTATTTAATAACATATTGGATAATGTTAAGTCACCATGACAATAACCAATAGGAATATTTATATTACATATTTTTTCAATATCATTTTCTAAAATATTAATTTTGTTTATTACATAATTATACTCTTTTTCATTTAAAAAATTATCTTTATTTATATTTTCTATATTTTTTTTTATACTATTAATTTTATCTGAAACAACCTTTTTATCTATTTTTTTATATATCGAATTTTTGATATATATATCAATTGTATTTTTTATAAATATAAATATATTTTCTATTGCTAGATAGTTATTATTAATTATATAATTAAAAATATTGTCTGAGTTATTTAAATAATTCATTAAAAAATACTGTTTATTATTAACTATATGCGATTTGAATATAATATTTGGGATATTAAATTTAAATAATTTTTCATGATACTGTTGTTTTTCTATCTGTTTATTTAATCTTATAGAATCCGCATAATTATTACTACTTTTACATAGGAATTTAAAACCATTAATATTTACAATATTAATATCAAAATTAGAATGACCATTTATATCTTGAGTAAATTTTTGATTTGTATTTATATTTTCAATAATCAAATCTGTTTTAAATTTTTCAACATCATTGGGTATCCCTAACTGAACAAAATTTTTTTTTTCTATTATAATATTTATATAAACGCTACCATTATTTATCATTTCCTTTATTACTCCGCTCGTATAAAATTCTGATTTCTGCATTATATTATTTTCAATAATTTTAGATGTATATTTTTTTAATTCATTAATAGATTTAAAACCATAAGCACCAGTACAAGCATTATTAGAAATTTTCTCTTTTTCTTTTATATCTACTATTACATTATTATCACTCGTTTTTACATATGAATATATTGGATTTTCATTTTCATCCTCAAATGAAAAAATACAATTTTCTCCATTCCATTGTGAAATTATATCATTAGTATAAAAACTATCACAATCTAAACATAATACTGGAATATTTCTCTCTTCATTAAGATTATTTATACCAATATTAATTGTTTCTGCCGCCCCTCTTGTATTATTTTCTAGACAAAAAAATTTAAAATTTATTTTTGGATAATTCTTAATCAATAAATCTTCAAATCTATAATTCTTATATTCTTTATTATATGGAATAAATATGTAATCAATATTATTAGTATTTAAATTGTCTAATAAGTATGATATTATAGATTTTCCATATATATTAATTAATGCTTTCGGATTTTTGTAACCATTTTCTTTAAATCTTTGTCCAATTCCACCAATTGGTATAATTATTATCATGTGTTTTATTAAATATAATCTAAATTATGTTTAAATTATATTTAAAGCTATAGCTATTTTTTTCTAGTAGCCCAAAATGGATAGTTTACGGGGTTTCTTATATCACCTCGTTCCCCAAAATATGTTTCGTCTTTTAATTCAATAGACTTATGTATCTTTCTAATTATACTGAAAATACTTTGGTCATGTCTATTATCTACAAAATATGATGCTTGATTTTTATTATAATAATCTGTTACTAGTAAAGGGTTGTCTTCGTATACTTTATAAACCAAATCTAATTTATTCTTTAATTTCGCTGTTTTTTTCATTATAAGAATACCACCAACTAATTGACAATCATTTGCAATATCACCATTTGTATCTATATTGAAATAATTAAATATTTCTTTTGTAGTATAAAATTTTTCTAGATGAGACAGTTTGAAAGAAATAATACCCTCATCACTACTATTTAACATATCAACATATTCATTAAATCTTTTTTTCCCTTTTTTATTTATAGAACATCCAGCATCTAAATAAATTAAAATATCGTTATCGTTTATTTCACTTATTTTTTTTTTAATTATATAATTTTTCCATAACCAATAACCTGCACCTCTAGGATGATTTAATACTTCTTTGAATTTATTCTTAAAATTATTATCTAATATTTCAGGGCCGTAAACTGTAATAGAATCAAACCAACCAGTACTCAATGCTTCCATTTCTATTCTTTTTTTAGCATCTCTATAATTATCGTCTCCATATGATATTAAATGTATCATTTTATAACAATAATTACTAATATTTAAATTGTTTATCGTATTGTAGAATTATACAACTTTAAATTACTTCCCTGTCTAATCAAGTAATATTTTGGCCAAAAAATATTAAATCCTCCTACATAAGACGATAACACATCCATTTTCGTATCAATTGGTCCATCTATATCATTCTTTTTTTCAAAATAATCTAAAAATTTACAAATTGATTTATACTTCCATATAATAGCTTCTGTACATCTATTTAAATTTTCCTTATAATAGTTAGTATCATTTATTATTAATGGTTTCGTCTTTGGGTATCCAAATTTTTTAAAATAATTGGGCACACCCTCACCTATATTCAAAATATCTAAATTTTCTATTAAATTTATATCTTTTAATATTTTAGTTATATTTTGTTCGTTAAAATTATTAGTAAATATCGCATCTGACTCAAGTATTAAAAAATTACCCTCTCTATAAGTTTCTCTTATTTGTTTTAAACAAAAAATCCAATTTAAAAATAAACTTATTTCCCCGTTTGTTAATGGTTTATCCTCCATATTTCTACCGTGTTTTTTCATTGTCCAATCACTTTTACAATATTTTTCTCTTATTTCAGAAGTTATATCAGTTTTCCAACAATGATTAAAATAATGTATATTTAAAAAATCGTATAATTTATTATTTATTACTTGTTTTAAAAAAAATTTATATCTTTCAGTCTCATTTCTTTTTGATATTATAACAAATGTTTCTAATTTTTCTTCCATTTTATATTATTTTTAATTTATATTTAAATTATAACAATTTAAATATAAAAAAATTAATCAAATTATATGCAAAAACATTTATATCGTGCAAAAAAAATAGATACTGTTGACATTTTAAATATCAATAAGGCAAAAGAAGTATTAAACAATAGAAAATGTATTATAATTACAGGTGTTACAGGTCAAGATGGAAGTCATATGGTAGACTATTTACTCAAAAATACAAAGGATTATATAATATTTGGAGGAGTTCGTAGGTTAAGTATATACAATCATAAAAATATAAGCCATATTGATGATAATAGATTTTACCTTATTAATTTTGATTTAACAGACAGTCATACAATAAATTCAATATTTCAAAATTTAAATCCATCTTATTTTATAAATTTTGCTGCACAAAGTTATGTAGGGTCCAGTTGGGATTTTCCAGAACAAACATGGACAACTAATTCAACATCTATTATTCATATATTAGAAAGTATGAAAAATCACTCTCCTACTTGTAGATTATATCAAGCTGGTTCTAGTGAAGAATTCGGCAATGTTTCATATTCACCTCAGGATGAAAAACATCCCTTAAAACCTAGAAGTCCATATGGTGCTAGTAAAGTAGCTTCTAGAGTTTTAATTAAAACTTGGAGGGAATCTTATGGTTTATTTGCTATCCAAGGATGGTTATTTAATCATGAAGGAACTAGAAGAGGCGAAGAATTTGTAACTAGAAAAATTACAAAAAATGTTGCGTATATTGACTATTGTATAAATAATAATATTGAAGTTAAACCATTTTCAGTTGGTAATATTTATGCTAAAAGAGATTGGAGTGATGCTGAAGATTTTGTTATAGGTGTCTGGAAAATGTTAAATAACGATGAACCCAAAGAATATGTATTATCTTCTAATGAAACACATAGTGTAAAAGAATTTATTACGAAAGCATTTGAAATTGTAAATATAAAAGGAGAGTGGATTAATGAAACAGACAATCCATTAAACGAAAAATTTTACGCAAATATTAAAAATAAAAACATATTGTTGGTACAAATAAATGAAAAATTTTATAGACCTGCTGAGGTTGATTTGTTGTGGGGAGACTCTTCTTTGGCTAGACGAGAATTAAAATGGGAACCCCAGACATCATTTCAAGAATTATTAGAAAAAATGGTAAGAAATGATTGTCAAAAATTGTTATAAAATATAATTTAAAATAAAATTATATTAAAACTTAATATTTAATATAATTCAATGACAATACCTAAAATTATACATCAAATATGGATAGGACCTAAAACACCACCTATTAAATTTATGGATACATGGAAAAATAAACATGAAAACCAAGGGTTTGAATATATACGCTGGACAGAAAAAGAAATGAAAAAAAGGGGATTTAAATCACAATTACAACATAAGATAAATGATATGTCGGAAATTAATGGTAAAGCCGATATACTTAGATGGGAAATATTATATGAATATGGTGGATTTTTTACTGATGCCGATGCTTATTGTATTGAACCTATTACATATTTAATTGAAAATTATAAAGCTTTCGCAGGGTATGAAAATGAAACAGTGAGAAATGCTGGATGGTGTCCTCCTGGTCACTATGATGATGTTTTAGCAGCAACTCATCCATTAATAGCTACTGGGACAATGGCATTTCCTCCAAAACACGAACTACCTAGGCTAGCTATTGAATGGATTAAAAATAATGATGTATCAATTCAAAGAACGAGAAAAAGAGCCTGGAGAACTGTTGGTCCCGGATTATTAACTAGATTATATCACGGGCAAAAATGGAAGGATATTACTATTTTACCTAGTCACTATTTTTTACCAATACATGCTTCTGGATTTGAATATAAAGGACCTGAAAAAATATATGCTTATCAAGAATGGGGTTCTACAAAAGAATCATATGACAATATGAATAATGTAACCTTGCCTAATCAATTTAATAAACCAAAAGAAATAATAAATATTATTATTTCTAGTTTTAATGCTAAGGCAAAGGAAATTAAACATTGTTTAGATATTATCTCTCCACAACTCAAAAATGTATCATTAGAATTAATATGGGTTAATAATAATTCAGACATTTTGCATTCTACTATACTGAAAAAAATGTTACATAAATTTGAAAATACAATACGATTTGTTAAAAAAATTTATATTGAAAATGAAGAAACTTATGGTGTTGAGAATTGTTTAAACAAAGGGTTATCTTTATGTAAACATAATATTGTATGGAAAGCAGATATTAGACACGATATAATAAATAATATTTAATCTGAATATTTTTTCAATATCATATTTGGAATTAGTTGTGTTTTAATTTTATCTAATTTTTTATAACATTTGTTTATTGTTACCTCACTTATTTTGCTCACAGAATTTACATTTTTTTTACTAACATTTAAATTACAACTTTGTGCTACAAAATATACAATACCAGCTGCAACAGAATGTGGTGTGTTTTCTGGAATAATATTATTTTTCTCAATTTTACTCGCCACAAATTTACATACCATTGTTAATTCAGCATTTAAATTTAATCTACTGCAGTATCTTTCAATAAATGCAATTGGTTTTGTTTGAAAGAATTGATAATTATCTGTATCAATATTTTCTTCACTTTTATTTAATAAGCTTACCGCATTTTTACATCCCTTTGTAGCACTAGTATTATCTAACTTAAATATGGTTGCAATTTCTTTAGCTGTTCTTGGATAATTATTGATTCTACCTGCAATATATACAGATGCTGCTATTATACCATCTCTATTCGACCCTCTAAAAGTTTTCATTTCAGATAATTTTTTATGTTGTCTTAATGCTTCATCTATAATAATTTTAGGTATACCTGCATTTCTAGATAGTGTTTTAATTTTTTCAAATTCATCATATTGAGATTTCTCTTTATAAGGCATTGACTGCCATTCGGTATACCTTCTTATTTTTCTCATTTCATATGTAGATTTACCATTACATATTACTTTACAACCATATGATGACTCCTTTAATAGAGGATTAATAGGCATACCACACCTAGTGGGGTCTACCATGTTACTATCATCTGCTCCATAATATCTCCACTCTGCTGCCTGGTCTAATACATCTTTATATATAACACCACATTGTTTATTAGTACAAGTTAACAATTTATTTTCCATATATGCTACTACAGAATCACATAAATCACATTTATTTCTTTGCTCTTGTTTTTGTTTGGAATAATGCAGCTCTAATTTTTTTGATGTATCCATACCTTCATCACTAAAAGCATCCCATAATTTTTTTAAATTTTTTCTCTTTTGTTCCTTTCTTTTGGTTTTATTTGGTTTTTTATACATACAATTCTATTTAATTTAATATATAATAAATTAGTTTTAATTCAATTTTATTATATATATATTTATCATAAAAATGGGTAATCAACAATCTAGTGAAAAAACAAATAATATACAAGAAGACCCCGATATTGTAAATATGAAATTTCATAAGGTCATAGATTATATAGCAGCCAAATTTATAACTCAAGCTAGTTTTAAAGACTTACAAAATTTACAGAAAAAAGAATATTGTAATAAAATGATTATTTTAACATCAAAAATTATTGAAAAATTTTTCAATAGAAGAGAGATTGAATATATGGCCCAAAAAACAAAAGATGGCAAATTATTAGAAAACCCAAAGGTATACAAAGAACCCGTTTCTTATTTTAAAAAAGATGATTTAGAAAAATTGGATATTTCTGTTCCTCTTAGGAAACAAAGAATGTGTAAAGGTATAGCAAAATTTTATATAAAAATAGCTCATTTATTTTCGTCGATTGCTACTACTATTAATCCAGAATATACTTATCAACTTGATGGTGAAGAAATCACCGTTTCATTGAAAAATAAAGATACAATACCAAATAATGCTACTATATTGAAAACAAAATATAAAAACAATCTATGTTCTTCAAGAATAAATTCTGTAAAACCTATACAAAATAATGAAAATGGTGTAATATTAAAAGCTCGTAATTGTTTTATGAATCAAAAAAATAATTCTACTGAAACAAAAAATCTTTTAGATGAACCAGGTATTCCCGAATTAAAACAATTATATTTTGATGAATATGATTTAGATACTGGAGAATTCAATAAAATTTCAAAAAAAGGTCAAGAAATTTTTATGAATGATTTAGAAAAATTTTATGTCGCTTTTACAGGCGGTAAAAGATTCCCAAATAAATATGGTATTATAGTTAAAAATATACATTATATGGATAAAAATAGAATTTTTTCATTATTTTCAGAAATGACTAACAATAAAGTAGTAGATATAAATATTAAAAATAAGAATGTTTACATACAGTTTAAAGATACAGAAACTAGAGATAAAATATTACAAAAAAACAAAATTGAACTAGGCGATGTTGAAGCTACTATAAAAAAATGGGAAATAAATAAATTTTCAGATATACATTTAGAAGACTTTCATAATCAGAAAATTTGCACTAATAAGGATAGTTTTTGGTTAAAATCATATAAAGGTGCACCAACTGATAAACTTTTTCAAAATTATGCAAAACATATTTCTGATATGGTGAAAAGGTCACAACAAGCTGAAAAATCTTTACTAACCATAATCAAACAATTGTTTTCATTTTGGGAAGACACTGAAAAACAAGAAAAAATATTAACAATCAATCCTGAATTAAGTGAAGATTTATTAGATACATTAATTATTAAAGCAAGAGAAGATATTTTAAATATATATATCAACTGTGAAAAAGATTTTCAAACTGCATTAGAATTATTTAATACTATTGCTGAGGTTACAACTGCAAATACAAATAAAAGAAAAAAACAAAATTTAATGACTCAACAAGAAGAATTACTTACTAGTGATTTTTCAAAAAAAGAGAAAGATTCGTCTGATGAAATAAAATTACCTGCTGAAGAAACAAAGATAGAGTTACCTGCTGAAGAAACAAAGATAGAGTTACCTGCTGAAGAAACAAAAACAGATTTACCTAGTAAAAAAATAAGAGCATTATTATCACCCGAAGAAAAAAAAATACAATTACAAAATCTAGAAAAACAATTAAACGAACATTATTCAATATTAAATAATATCGAAATAAATGAGCAAAAAATATAATTACTGAGTTTTTAGTTCATCTTTTATATCTACTATTTTACATAATTCTTTCTTTATTTTGATTTGATTTTTAATTACTTCATTTTTATTAACACCTCCTGATATATTTTCTAATATTTTTTGCCATTCCTCTAATTCATCTGGATTATTCATATAATTTGGATGTTCTTTTTCCCATTGGGTCATTTTCTTAACTTGTTCCATACCAACACTTTTAATACTAGATGTTAATTTTGTATTATCTTTATCTTTTTCCCATTTATTATCATCTTTTACATAAAATTGCAATCTCTTTTTATCACTACAATGAATAGGTCTTTTTGTCGGTTCTAAATCGGCTAATTGTTTAATGAAGATATTTGTTATACCTTTGGCATATCCATTTTGTTTTGAATAATCCAAATCTTGCAAACTTATTGTTATATTTCTTACAAAATCTTCCAAATTCATAGCATTCTTACATTGTTCGTTCAAATACATATTGATAGAGATGTTATTTGTATTGTTACAATTATTATTTCCTGCTATTTTTCCTATTGTTTCAACTAATTCATTTGTTAATAAATTTGTTGAATTTTGGGGCTTGTTTATATTATCTATTTCTTTTTTCAACTTTTCAACTTCTAATTTTGCTTTTTGTAACTGTAATTGCTTTAGTTCATCTTCGTATGATTCAGAT
>MDSZ01241326.1_pt1 | contig 11035 bp, 10 predicted proteins | sample 811201 | NCBI WGS metagenome assembly MDSZ01 (sample SAMN05326647, study PRJNA326480) | marine metagenome | isolation source: seawater | place: Indian Ocean: North | collected 2010 | reverse complement strand
TATAAAAATCAAATTTTAATTAATCAATTAAGTTTCTTAGCTGGAATAAAGTTTAAAAAAGATGAGATAAGCGTACATATATCAAAAGTAAAAGGAAAATTACTTAGTGATGATTGGCATTCAGATTGTTTTTGTCATACTGCGAAAGGTTTTTTGTATTTAGGAGATGTAAGTAAAAAAAATTCTCCATTTTGTTTTCTAAAAAACTCTCATTCTAATATGAACTTAAAAACGCTTATAGAGTCTGAAAATTCTAAAAGTATCTTAGTTGAAGAAAAAAAAAACATGAAAAATAAAAGTGGAGATAATATTTGGAATAAATTAAAAAACTCGAACTATGCTAAAAAAGTTCTTGATGAATCAATTTCGGTTGAATGTTCCTTTCCAAGAGGAACCTTAATTGTTTGTGATACATCTGGATTTCACAAAAAAGGATTTAGCGACGGTTCAGAGGAGAGATTGATGATTGGTTTTGTTGGAAATAGAGGAACGATGTTTCAAAAATTTAGTTCAACATTTTTAAACAATGAAATATAAACTATTTAATAAGAAACAAGCTAAAACAAGCTTTTTTAATTTTAAAAAAATAATTAATACTAGAAACTATAAAGTTTCCTATTACAAAGGCTGGCATAACTTATTAGTTTTACGTGTAAATTTATTAAAATTGACCCAAAATCAAAATCTTTTTACACATATTGAGACTAAGAAAATTGAAAAATTAGAAAAAGTTATAATATTGTCAAAAGGAACATTATCTATAAAAAAAAAAAATCTTTTAAAAAAATTAAAAAAATTTGACTGTATACATACTAAATCTTCTCTAAAAGATTTAAAAATCAAAAATAATGGTAAAAGTGAATTATTTATTATTTTTGGGTCCAAGAATTTAAAAATGAATAACAAACTAAATTTCTTTAATTTTGAAAAAAATTTGAAAAAAACTGATCTATGGGGCGGAAAGTGTATTTCAAGAGTTTTTAATGGAAAAGGTATGACTTTAGTTTTGTTTAAATTAAAAAAAGGATTTAGATTTCACGATAATGGACATAAAAATGAGCAATTAACCTGGCTAGTAAACGGTAAGATGAAGTTTTACGTAAAAAATAGATCAAAGTTACTTAAATCAAATGGAGCTTCTGTGGATATTGGTCCTCATGATTATCATGGAGGAATGTCATTAGGAGCTATAGGTTTTGATGCATTTTCTCCTAAACGCTCCGAAAAAAGATATGCTTAATATATGAAAAAAATAAATTTAATAGACTGCACCTTAAGAGATGGTGGTTATTATAATAACTGGGATTTTAGTAGGGACTTGGTTCAAGAATACTTAAATTCATTAAATTCTCTTGGCATTTCGTTTGTGGAAATGGGTTTCAGATCATTTCAAAGTAAAGATTTTAAAGGTCCTAATTGGTATACAACTGATAATTATATTAAATCTTTTAAAATTCCAAAGAAAATTAAAGTTGGTGTAATGGTGAATGCATATGAATTAATTTCTCATCCTTTAGGAATTAAAAAAAGCACTGATATTTTATTTTCCAACAAAGAAAATTCAAAAGTTTATTTTGTAAGACTCGCTTGCCATTTTTCTGAGTTTTCAAAAACACTTGAAATAGCTAAAATTTTAAAGAAAAAAGGTTACATTGTAGCTGTTAATTTAATGCAAATTTCTGAACGTTCTGAACAAGAGATCCATGAAGCATGTAAGCTGGCAAAAAAAACGAAATTAGATATTCTTTATTTTGCAGACAGTCTTGGAAGTATGGACAGCAAAGATACTAAAAAAATTATAAAAATTTTTAAAAAAGATTGGAAAGGAAATGTTGGAATACATGCGCATAATAATTTAGGACTAGCATTATCTAATTCAGTTACAGCTATGAAAGAAGGCGTGAATTGGGTTGACTCAACTGTAATGGGGATGGGCAGAGGAGCAGGTAATGCTCAAACGGAGTATATAATTTTGGAAATTGAAAAATTTCAAAAAAATTTTCAAAACAATTTAAGCTTAATGAATTTAATTAAAAAATATTTTTATCCATTGTATGAAAAATATGAATGGGGTAGTAATTTTTATTATTATCTTGCAGGTAAATTTAAAATTCACCCAACATACATTCAAGAAATGATAAATATTAAGTTAAACGATAGTGAGATGATAGATGGCATTAATCAGCTTAAGGATTATGGTGCTTCAAGATATGATGTTAATTTAGTAAGATCAGAATTTCAAAAACCTATCAAACTTCAAAAGGGAAGCTGGTCTCCAAAATCAAAAATCAAAGGAAAAGAGGTCTTACTTGTATCTTCAGGTCCTAATTTGAAACAGTATAAATTAGAAATAGAAAACTATATCAATAAGTTTAAACCATTTGTTATTGCCTTAAACGCATCCAGCATAATAAATAAAAATTTAATAGACTTATACGTAGCATGTAATCCTTTGACTCTTTTATCTGATTATAAAAAGATAAAAAATTATAAAAAGCCCCTAGTTTTACCAAAATCTATTTTATCAGATAAAATTAAAGCCAGGCTAAATTCAAAAAAAATTTTTGATTATGGTGTTGGAATTAAAGAAAATAAATTTGATATATTTGACAACTGTTCTAATATCCCAAAATTGTACACTGTTGCTTATGCTCTTTCTGTAGCTACAAGTGGACAGGCTAAAAGAATTCTATTAGCTGGTTTTGATGGATATGGATCTGAAGATAGACGCACAAAAATCATTGACAATATTTTTTACTTATATTCAACAAATAAAAAAGCTAAAAAAATTTTGGGTATAACACCTTCCTTATACAGTTTTGATATCAAATCAGTTTACGCCTTATAAAATGAAAAGAATTATTGCAGTTGTACCGGTGAGAAAAGGTTCTCAAAGAGTGAAAAACAAAAACTTTAAAAAATTTTGTGGAAAAAATTTACTTGAACATAAAATTGATATTTTAAAAAAAGTAAGAAATATCGATGACATAATAATTAATACGGACTCTAACAGAGCTATTTCAATAGCAAAAAAATTAGGTGTAAATTTTTTTAGAAGAGAAAATTATTTTGCAAGTTCTAAATGTACAAATAGTGAATTTTGGTCAAATGTAGCTTCAGTTACACCAAGTAAATATATACTTTTTACCCATTGTACTAGCCCAATGATAAAAGTAAAAACTTACGAACAAACAATTAAAAAATTTTTTCTTAAGAAAAAAAAATTCAATAGCTTAAATACTGTTAGTGATGTTAAAGAATTTTTGTTTTTAAAAAATAAACCGCTCAACTTTAAAATTAACAAAGCTCCAAATTCACAGAATTTACCAAACATTGTTAAATTGAACTTTGCTATAAGTATTTTGGAAACAAATTTTATGAAAAAGAAAAAAACACTTATTGGCACAAAACCATTATTTTATAAATTAGACCAAATAGAAGGTCACGATATTAATACTCCCTATGAATTTGAATTCGCTCAACATCTTTTTAAATATATAAGATAACTTTTTCTTATTTTAACATTATGCGCTCAATTTCTCTACAGTGGAAAAAAACTAAAGATTTATATTTAAGTTGGCTTATAAATACTGAGTTAAGAAAATTTTTTTCCAAGAATTTATATTATGAGAAGCTCTCATTATGGTGGCTTACCGAAGTATATGAAAAAGATGCACTTAATAATCCAGAGTGGTTTTGCCAATTAAATAATTTATTAAATAATAAAAAAATTAAAAATAATTATTTAAATTTAAATCTACTTACGGAATTTTTAAAATTATTTTTGAAATTATTTAAGATAGTTTTTTTACTCATATTTATCAAAATTTTTTATAGAGAAAAAAAATATAAAACAAATCCAAGTAATTGTTTTTATGTCCACTTTGATAACTTAACAAATTTTAAAGATAAATTCATTGATAGACAGTACGGATATTTATCTATAAAAAACAAAAAAATTTGTTATGCTATTCAATTGCCTTACAATTTTTCTTTAATTTTTAATTTTTTTGAAATTAAAGAAAAACTTAATAGTATTCCAGTAAATTTTTATATTATAAATGATTATCTAAAATTAACTTCGATATTAAAAATTTTTTATAAAACTTTAAAAAATTTTTTATATTTAAATAGAGAAATAAAAAAAAAAAATTATTTTATTATAGGAAAAAAAAATTGCAGTAAAATTTTAAAACCATTTTTAATCAAGTCCTTTTTTGGAAAGATTCAATTCTCACTGATAAATGGAATAAGTTTAAGAAATCTTCATAATCATAAAAAATTTAAAACCTTTACGAGTTATTTAGAATTTTTCCCTTCCTCTAGATCAATTTATTATTTTTTAAAAACAGAGAAGAATTTAAAACTTATAAGCGTAAACCATGCAAATTTTAGTGAAAACATGCTAGCTTATTGTTTAGACAAAAGAGAATTTTCAATTAAAAATGATTTTCTAAATTTTTCACCTTCACCTGATATTTTTTTTACCCAAGGCGAAAAATATTTTAAAAAACTAAAAAAAATTTTTCCAAATAAAATAGTAAAACAAATAGGTTCATTAAAATTGGGTATTCAAAGTATAAAGATTAAAAAGAAAAATATCTCAAAAAAAAAATTGATAAACACGTCAAAAAAAATAATTTCTATTTTTACTAGTACACACGATTATCTTGGGATGACAGAGATTTTGAATAATTGCAATATGTCAAACTATTTTTTAATTCTTCGTCCTCATCCAGACTATAAATTAAAAACAATCAATCATTTCAAAAGAGATATGAATTTTAAATTTCATTCATTAGATAATTTATCTTCAAGAGAAATCATAAATATTAGTGATTTTGTATTGTCAGGTGACTCATCCCTTTGCTATGAGGCTGCAATTTTAGGAAAAAAGAATACACTCAGGCTTTATAATGAAAAATTTCATCCTCTCTTTGACTTAGATGACGGTATTACAATAGTAAAAGACTCTAAAATATTGAATAAATATTTAAAAAATAAAATAAAAATTAAAAATTTGAGTCCTAAGAGCTTGACTAGGAAATTTTTCTTTAAGTATGATAAAAAAGCTCATATAAGGTTCAAAAATATTATAAAATTTAATTAAAAATAAAAAAATATGAATGAAAGAAAAAAAATTCCAGTATTTGATATAGCATTAGGAGAAAAAGAAAAAGAATATATAAAAGATTGTTTAGACACATCTTTTATTGGTCAAGGTAAATATGTAAAAAGTTTGGAGGAAAAATTCAGCGCTTTTGTAGACTGTAAATTTGGCACAACTACAACAAGTGGAACAACAGCTTTACATTTAGCTTGCGCAGCTGTAGGAATTAAAACTGGAGACCAAGTTTTAGTTTCTTCTAGTACAAATATGGCATGCCCATTTGCCATTGATTACTGTGGAGCAATACCAATACCAATTGATATTGAAAAAGATACATGGCAAATGAATGTTTCTGAATTAGAAAAAAAGATTAATAAAAAGACCAAGGCTATTATGGTTGTGCATTTATTTGGTCATCCAGTGGATATGGATCCAGTGATGGATATCGCCAAAAAATATAATCTTAAAGTAATTGAAGATTGTGCAGAGTCACATGGTGTTGAATATAAAGGTAGGAAAGTTGGTTCAATTGGTGATATAGGGGCTTTTAGTTTTTTTGCAAATAAAACGATTACCTGTGGTGAGGGAGGTATGGTTGTTACAAACTCTGCTGAAATTGCAGAAAGAGCAAAAAGTTTAAAAAATTTAGCTTATGGAAAAGTAAACAAATTTATGCACGACGATATTGGTTTTAATTACCGATTACCTAATATAAGCGCAGCACTTGGATTAGGGCAATTTGAAAATATACAGAATGTATTTAAAGAAAAGGAAAGAATTTATAATAGATACAAACACAATCTTGAAAATATTAAAGGCATTAATATTCCAGCAGTAAGAAAATGGGCTACAAAATACATAATGTGGGTATTTAACTTATATTTAGATGAAAAATTTCCAATTTCGCGTGATGAACTTACAAAAAAACTAAGAGAAAAAAATATAGACACACGAGATGCATTTGTGCCGATAAATCAACAAAAAATTCTTATAGATAAATATAAAATTTTCAATGAAAACGATTGTCCTAATGCCAATTTTATTATGGATAATGGTTTTTATCTTCCATCTGGTAACACAATTACAAATGATGAAATCGACTTTGTTTGTAATGAAATTAAGAAAATTGCTAATTAAGATTTAAAATGAAATTTGCAGTAATTGGTTTAGGATCATTTGGTACAAAAAGAGCTCAATCAATCAAAAATTCAAAACTAGCTGAGTTAGTGGCAATTCATGATACTAATAAAGTAAATCTAGAAAAAGCCTCTCAATTATTAGATGTTCAGGCATTAGAATATAATCAAATTTTAAATGACAAAAATATTGACGTGGTATGCATATGTGCTCCTAACAAGTTTCATAAACAAATTATTATAGAAAGCCTTAATTCTGGAAAACACGTATTTTGTGAAAAACCCATTTCTAGAAATTTTCAAGAAGCACAAGAGATCTACAATGCTGCAAAAAATTCTAAAACAACTTTACAGGTAGGTTCTAATCATCGATTTTTTGAAAGTGTTTTGTATGCAAAAAAACTGGTTGATGATGGTGTGATCGGTGAAGTACTAAGTTTTAACGGTAGAATTGGCCATAATGGAGAAAGGCTAAAAGATAGTTGGTTTTGGAAAAAAGATGTCAGCGGAGGCGGAACTTTACTGGATAATGGATGTCATTTAATTGATTTATCGAGATATTTTATGGGAAATTTTATTTCTGGTACCGGAATCACTTCCAACACATTTTGGAGAAACCTTGAGGTTGAAGATACAGCAAGCGGTGTCTTTAAAACCAAAGACGGGAAAACAGCCTCTATATTTTGTTCTTGGAGATTACTATCTGGCTATTTCTTTTTTGAACTTAATGGGTCAGAAGGATATATAAATGTTGATGGTCGCTTTGATACACATGGCGGTGATAAAATATTTTGGTCAACAAAGAAAGATAAAAAATTTTTTAGTGAAGATTTTAGTAATATTAAACCTAATTCTTATCAACTAGAAATAGATAACTTTATAAATAATCTTAGTAAAAATAAGCCTTGCTCTCCCGACGCAAATGATGCGCTAGAGATAATGAGAATGATTGATTTTATTTATCAAAGTAAATAAATTGATGAAGTGTTTCGATAAAGAATATTCAAAAATTTACGATTTTTTATATACTCAAAAGGATTATGCTAAAGAAACTAATTTAATCAAAAAAATTTTAAAAAATTACTTCCCTAAATCAAAATCATTACTAGATCTTGGATGTGGCACCGGGAAATATTCAAATTTAATGACTAAACTCAAACTGAATGTAGTAGGAGTAGATAGAAGCTCTAGTATGTTAAAAATTGCTAAACAAAAATATAGGAAAAATAGAAGACTTTCTTTTATTAAATCTAATATTGAAAATATTAATTTAAAAAAAAAATTTGATATTATTTCAGCCTTATTTCATATTTTAAGTTATCATACGTCTGAAAAGGAAATAAATAAGTTTTTCTTAAAATCATATTCTCATCTTAACAAAAACGGACTACTTATTTTTGATTTTTGGTATGAAGATGGGGTTTTTAATTTACAGTCTCCTTTAAGAGTAAGAGAAATTGATAATCATCACTATAAAATTCTAAGGGTTACAATTTCTAAGTGGTTCAAAAAAATAAATCAAATATTCGATATACACAATTTGATTGTTTTAAATAAAAAAAGTAAAAAAATTATTAAATTTAAAGAAACTCATAAAATGAGATATTTTAATATGAAAACAATTAAGAAAAAATTAATTGAAAATAATTTCCAATTTTTAAAAAGTTTAGATTTACAATCTGGCAAATCAGTTACCAAAAAAAGCTGGGGTGTCCTTGTTGTAGCAAAAAAACTATAATGACTTTAAAAGAAAAAAAAGTAGGGATATTTATTGATTCAAGAAAAAAATCTGGTGGTGCTTATCAAGAATTACTTTACACATTACGAGCTATTAAGAGAGGAAATAAAGATAAAATAAAATTTGTTATAATTGCGACTTCAAAAAAATTAGATTTAGAACTAGAGAAAGAGGACTTTGAGCTATATTACCTATCTTTAAATTCTTTCTCAAGATATATAGCTTTGATAAGAAATTTTAGTCCGTTAATAAGAAAAATTAAAAAATTTTATTTCTTTAAAAATAAATTTGAAAATTTTTTAAAATTAAAAAACATAGATCTTATATATTTTGTAGGACCTTCGCAGTACTCTCTCTATTTAGAAGACACAAAGTTTTTTTTAACTGTACCAGATGTTAGTGTGAGGGAGAATTTAGAATTTCCAGAAATAGTTGATAATTCTGAATTTTTACGAAAAGATTATATTTTTCAAAAATCACTCCCGCGGGCATTAGGCATTATTACAAATTCTGAAATTATTAAAGAAAGAATTTCTTTTTTTTATAATATTTTAAAAGAAAGAATATATATTATTAATCACAAACCATCTGTTGCTATTGAAGAATTTGAAAAAATTGATTTAAAATTACAGAATTTAGTAAGAGATAACTTTAAGTTACCAAAAGACTTCATCTTTTATCCTGCAATGTATTTACCTCACAAAAATCATAAAACTTTGATCGAAGCTCTAGAAATTCTAAAAAAAGATAATGTGAATCAAAATTTAAAATTAGTTTGTTGTGGAAATGATATTGGATACTTAGAAGATTTAAAAATTTTTTCAAGAAAACTTGGATTAGAAAAAGAAATTATATTTCTTGATTTTGTCGAGGATAAGCATCTTCCTTATCTTTACTTAGACTCTTCGATGTTAATCATGCCTAGCCTTATTGGCCCAACAAATATTCCGCCTTGGGAAGCCTTTAAGATGAAAAAACCTGTAATTTATTCAGACATTAACGGTATAAAAGATGTGTTAGGTAATTCTGTTCATTATGTAAATCCATTAGATGCTAAGGAAATTGCTCATTCCATAAATAAAATTTTAAGTGACTCATCATTCAGAGAAAATTTAATAAAACAAGGAAGCATTAAACTAGAGGAAAAAAAGAAATTAAACGATTTTTCTAATTTTTTTAAAATAATAAGGAATTATCGTAAAATTCAAAAATTATGGAGTCTTAAAAATTAATTGTGATTAAAAAAACTTTAAAGAAAATAATACCAAACAAAATTTTGCAGATTAGAAAAGATTTTTTAAAAAGAAGAGAGAATAAAAGATTTGCCTCAATGCAAATAAATGAAATTTTTGAAGAAATTTATAGGAAAAAATTATGGACACCAGAAAATGAAAAAAAAAAAGATAATTTCTACTCCGGGATTGGATCTCATTATGATGAGTTTACTACAATTTATATAGACAAAATAAAAGAATTCTTACTCTCGTTTTCTCAAAAACCATCAGTAGTAGACCTTGGTTGTGGCGATTTCTTTATCGGATCTAAACTAAGAAAGTTTTGTAATCAATATATTGCTGTCGATATATTTGAAGAATTAATAGAGACAAATAAACGAAATTTTAGTGCGACTAATGTAGATTTTAGAACATTAGATATAACTAAAGATCAGTTACCATCAGGTGATGTTTGTTTTATGCGTCAAGTTTTGCAACATCTTTCAAATTTTCATATTCAAAGATTCTTAAAACTAATGTCCGGTAAATATAAATATTTAGTTGTTACAGAACACTTACCAGATAAAGTGGGAAATTTTTTTCCAAATATTGATAAAGTTACCGGCCCTGATATTAGAATTGATAATAATAGCGGTGTAATATTAACTGAACCACCATTTAATTTAAAAGTTTTTGATATAAAAAATGTTTGTAATATCTATCCAAAAAAGATAGCGGGTTTTGAAGGTTTTTTAAATACAACAATTTTACAACTGCTTAAATGAAAATTATAATTTTAGCTGGCGGAAAGGGAACTAGAATCTCTGAATTAACAAAGATTATTCCTAAACCTATGATAAAAATCGGAAAAAAGCCGATATTAATGCATATAATCGAACATTATTCTAAATTTGGAAAAAAAGATTTCTATATAGCTTTAGGATATAAAAATAGTGTTGTACAAAATTATTTTAAAAATTTCAAAAAATTTGACCAGCCATTTATTTTTTTAATCAACAAAAAAAAGATCACCATCACCTTATCTTTTACTGGCAAAAATACTCTCACTGGAGGCAGAATTAAAAGGATGAAAAGATTTATAAATAAAGATGAAAATTTTATGTTTACATACGGTGATGGGGTTTCAAATGTAAATTTGCGAAATCTAGAAAAATTTCATTTAAAGAATAAAAAAATTATAACTGTGACCGCAGTTAGACCTCCTGCAAGATTCGGAGAAATAACGATAAAAAATAATCGAGTGAATACTTTTAAAGAAAAACCTCAAGTGACAGAAGGTTGGATTAATGGAGGGTTTTTTGTAGCTAATTATAAGTTTTTTAGATTTATTAAAGGAGATAAAACAATTTTAGAAAAAGAACCACTTGAAAAGGCAGCTAAACTGAAGCAGCTATTTGCTTTTAAACATAAAGGCTTTTGGAAATGCATGGATACATTGCGAGATAAACATGTCCTGGAGCAAATTTACAAAAAAAAAAAAATTTAATTGAAAAAAAATAAGAAAATTTTGATTGTTGGCGGTACTGGATTTATTGGTTATTACTTAGCAAAAAAATGTTTATCCAAAAAGTGGACAGTTGTAAGTTTTTCCAAAAATTATCCAAGAAAAATTAGATTTCTTAAAAATGTAAATTATTTAACAGGTGATTTGTATGTAAAAAAAGACTTGAAGATAATAAATCAATCTTTTGATTATGTTGTAAATTTAGGTGGATATGTGGATCATAAAAATAAAGTAAAAACTTATAATAGTCACTTTAAAGGGTGCAAAAATTTAAGTAATTTTTTTCTTAACAAGAATATAAAATCTTTTGTT
>MDSZ01196751.1_pt1 | contig 11035 bp, 9 predicted proteins | sample 811201 | NCBI WGS metagenome assembly MDSZ01 (sample SAMN05326647, study PRJNA326480) | marine metagenome | isolation source: seawater | place: Indian Ocean: North | collected 2010 | reverse complement strand
AACTTCATGTCTATATATATAGTTATTTTCATTATTTTAAAATCAATTTTATATTTTTATTTTTTTAATTTTTTTTAATAATGATGAATTATCAATACGAAAAACACCCATATCATAAAAACTAATAGATGCGAAAAAAACATTAGTTGGTCTTTTTTCTAAATCTTTTATAATTTCTTGTTGTTTTTTTTTAAACCATTCATTAACAACATCCATAAAAATATCCTTTTGTATTTTAACATCTTTTACCTGTGAAAAAAAATGATATGGAGTTTTGTTAACTACATTAATAATAGATATATCGATATTTTTAAATGAAATAATATCATTATACACTGGAATATCCTTATGATTTTCTAGAACACCTGGTTCATTTATAAGTGGATTATCTGTGAAAACCATACATAACGATAATAATATAGTTTTAATAGTTAAACAAGAGGTCCATTCCTCGCCTTTCCATGTATTTAAAATAGATAAACAACATTTTCCATTTCTATAGAAATTTGGATGAAAACGAGTATTTCCGTCATTTGTTAAATATTTAACTAAAGGAGGACTATATGGATAATCATTGGGAAATAAAAAATGGAAAAAATAAAAACCATTTGAATAAGGTGTATTTTCTGGACCTATAATTAATGCATAGCCATTTAATATACTATCCTCATCGTGTATATAAAAAATATTATTTTCGTGTAAAGGATTTTTTACAATATCCGCTACATCTTTAACTATTCTTGATATATTTTCTTTTTTAATCAAACAATTTGACATCGTTAAGTTTATTAAATAAAAATAATTTATCTCTATCTATTTTTAAAATATATATTTTTAAAACAAAGAAAAATTGAGATAAAAATTTCTCCAGAATATATAATCATTAATATGACAACAGAAATAAATGAATTAAATAAATTTTTAAAAAAGCACCAATCAAAAGGAGATGATATAACCCATACACGAATAGGAGATAAAAAACAAATATGGGGTGGTTCTTATAATATTACGGATGATAATTATGAAAAATTTATTAACTTATACATTCATAATATTATCAAAAAAAAAGGCTTAGAATATTTAACAGAGAAACAAATAAAAAATGGACCTATTTTAGTAGATTTTGATTTTAGATATGAAAGTTCTATAATTTCACGACAACATAATTATGATGATATAATTGATATAATAGATTTATATCTAACTGAATTAAAAAAAATTTTGGAAATATCAGATGACGTAAGTTTTCCTATATTTGTTTTTGAAAAACCCTCTATAAATATTTTAAAAAATGAAAATATAGTTAAAGATGGAATTCATATGATTATTGGATTATCCGTATCACATGAAGTTCAATTACATTTGCGAAATGAGGTGTTAAAATATATTGGAGAAGTTTGGAAAAAACTGCCATTAACAAATGATTGGGATTCGGTATTAGATCGTGGAATTAGTGCGGGATATACAAATTGGCAATTATTTGGTTCAAGAAAGCCACACAATGAAGCATATGAATTAACTAAACATTATGTAGTTAAACTTGATTTGACAGATGAAGAATTTCTAATGGATGAGTTAAAAACAGATGAATTTGATATTATGTATGATTTTAAAAAATTATCTGCTAGGTATGATGGTCATCCAAAGTTCGCTGTTAAAGAACACGTAAAACAATTATTAAATCCAGCGACACAAACGAAAAAGAAAAGAAATACAAAACTAAAATTAAAAATAACAGGGTCAACGCCAATTAAAGTTGATAATATTACAAACGTAGAAGAGTTAGATTCGTCAATAGAGCAGTTAATGAATGCTTTTAAGGAAAATTCAAATACATATTATATTAAAGAAGCACACGATTATGCAATGACTTTACCTGAATCATATTATGGTGCTGGATCATACGATAAATGGTTGCGAGTAGGTATGGCTCTACATGATACAGATTATCGTTTATTCATATCTTGGATAAAATTCAGTAGTCAATCGAGTACATTTGATTATTCGGATATTCCAGGATTTTATGATATGTGGAAAAAATTTGGTAATAATAAAAAAGCAGAATTAACATCAAAATCTATAATGTATTGGGCGTTCTCTGATGCAAAAGAAAAGTATTACGAAGTATATCGTGATACATTAGACCATTATATAGATATAACAGTAAGGGGTGATTTTATTATTGATAGTAAAAAAGATTTAAATAAGAATCAACAGCAATTAGCTGTGGCAGGTCAATGTGGGAGGGATTATGATGTAGCCGTAGTTCTCTACCAAATGTTTAAACACGAATATGTATGTTGTAGTGTAAATGGTAAAGGTAAATGGTACAGATTTCAAAATCATAGATGGGTAGAAAATGAGGAAGCTTGGTCTTTACGATTGGCTCTTTCAGAGGAAATGTATAAAAAATACCAAGATAAAGTTGTAGCAAATATGGAAAAAGTGACTTCATTTGAAGAAGACGACCCAAGATGGAATGCGATTCGTAATCGGACACATAACTTGGCGCAATGTTGTCAAATGTTAAAAAAAAGTTCTCATAAAGATAATATTTTAAAAGAAGCAAAATCTATGTTTTATGATGCTGATTTCTTGGATAAACAAGACCAAAATCCATATCTATTATGTTTTAATAACGGAGTTTATGATTTTAAAGAAAATGTTTTTCGTGATGGAAAACCGGAAGATTATCTTTCAAAATCGACAAATATAAATTACGTTCCTATTAGTCTTGTCGACCAAAAAATAAGCAAAGATGTTGATACTTTTATAGAACAACTGTTTCCTGTAGAAGCTTTAAGAAATTATATGTGGCAACATTTATCATCAGCATTAATTGGAACAAATGAAAATCAAACTTTTAACATTTACACAGGAAGTGGTAGAAACGGAAAATCTATGCTTACAGCTCTAATGTCTAAAGCTTTGGGAGATTATAAAGGAACTGTTCCTATTACATTAATTACACAAAAACGAAACGGAATAGGTGGCACTTCATCTGAGGTAGTCCAGTTAAAAGGTCTTCGATATGCAGTTATGCAAGAACCTACAAAAGGTGATAAAATAAATGAAGGTATTATGAAAGAGCTTACTGGCGGAGATCCTATTCAAGGTAGAGCCTTGTATAAAGATATGATCACATTTGTTCCTCATTTTAAACTGGTTGTATGCACTAATACATTATTTGACATTAATAGTAATGATGATGGCACTTGGCGAAGAATTAGAGTATGTGATTTTATGGCAAAGTTCAAGGAAAATCCTGTTTCCGATGACGAAGATGAACCTTATCAGTATAAGGTTGATAAAAAATTAGAAGAAAAATTTGATGTATGGAGTGAAGTATTTATGGCAAAAATGGTTGATATTGCTTCTAAAACAAAAGGCAATGTAGAAGACTGTGATATTGTAATGTCAAAAAGCAATGAATACAGGGACGGACAAGATTATCTTTCAGAATTTGTAAAAGAAAATGTTGAACGCACCCAAGACGGAATTGTTAAAAAAGATGAACTGTATCAGCACTTCTCAACATGGTATAAAGAGCATTATGGTAGAATGGTGCCTAAAGGAAAAGAAATATTTGATTTTATGAATAATAGGTATGGAAAATGTAAAAAAAAACAATGGACTGGTATAAAAATTATATATGTTTATGATGATGATGAAGGAGAAGAAGCATAATAATTATAGTTTATTTGTAATCTATAATTATTTAATTAATTTTCAGAATAATTTTATCTATAATTTTTAATAAAATATTTATATCAACCTTAGAATATAATATATTTTTTTCAATAATTTTATTTACGTTTGATATTTCTATACATTTATGAGTATATTTAAACCATATAGAAATTTCATTGCTACCTCTTATTTCTAATTTATTGTTAAATCTATTTATACATATTATATAACTTTTTGGATTTAAAAATATACAATTCATCAAATCTGACCCTGGTAAAGATATTATAATATCTGCAATTGCCATTTCTTTAACTTGTTCCCTCATACTCATCCCAATCCAATTTATTTTTTTTACATTGTGTGATTGGTATCTTTTTTTAAGCGTTTCTTGTATTTTATCTATTTCATACAAAAAACATTTATGTAATGAATTTTTTCCTTTATTTAAAATTAAAATATTTCTTTTATGGTTTTTAAATGAATCACTGTTTTCATTTATATCTAATATTTTATAAGTATGTTGCCGGAAGGCTTCAAATGTTTCAATAAATGGTGGTAAATATGATGCTCTTTTATTTAAATTATGCACCATAGCGTATCCATTTCTACTCATACCAATTATTAAATTTTCAAAAGAAACCTTTTTATTTTTAAAATGAGATACGTGATAAATATTATTTTTGGTTAAACAATTGTATTGTTTTATATGTGGACCATTGTTATCTGTAATTATATTACAATTATTTTTTTCTAAATTAAATACACTAAGAGCTTGCCAAGCAGCATATACTTCATCTCCTAGTACGTGACCTGCATTATTAACAACGTATCCACCTATTAATACCCATGTTCCTTTTTCAACGTGTATATCTTTAAATTCATTTTCCCATTTTTTAACACCTAATAAATTAATTTTATTATCATTCCTTGCGCAAAAAGAAATAGATGTTTTTAAATTATTTGAATAACCTTTTTCTGGAATAAATATATTAATATTATTATTTATTATTTTTAATATACTGTAATTAAATAAACAACATTTTTGGTTAGTTAATATATCATTTCGTATATCCTGATTAAAGTTATAAGTATTTAATATTTCCATTATAAAATAATTATTTATATAATTTAAAATAATTATTTTCTATATTATTAATTCAATAATTTTTTATCTAATATAATACTACCTACAAAGGTACCAATGTATATTACTATATATGATAAAAACATTTCATTTCGAGTAATTGAATAAGGCCACCACGGTAATGCATAAATAATTAATGGTACCAATATCAATAATAAATGACTCTCTATAGGTATTCTCAAAGGATCTACTGGTTTATAAACAACTGCTGCTACTAATAATGCATGAATTAAAAAACATACTGCATTAGTAATATTTTTTGGCATTCCTAATATTTCTAATTGTTGTTGAGGTTGTCTGTTTTTTAGTTGTCTAAAATAAATATCAATTCCACCAATACATGCTATAGCTATATTATGTAACATTATCATCGGTGCTATATTATCGAAATTTAAATATAATATTATTCCTAATGGAACTACATAACTTGAAATAAAAATAAATAATAAATTTATATTCATTTTTGAATAAAATGTATTATCATATTTCTTCATTTATATATTAAACAACATAAAATATAAATAAAATTATATAACAACAGTTTTAACCCATTTATTATTTTCATCTTTTTCCCAATAATATGTAATATCATTGTTTCCATCTAATATTTTTATTTGTTTATCATCTTCATCTATATCATCTATATTTCCTTCTGACAAATTATTAAGTATATTAATAAATTCTTTTTTATATTTAATTTCTTTTTTATTTTTATCTTCATCATTCTTTGACTTAAAACTAGAAGATGTTTCTACTTTTGGCATTAATTTATTTTCTATATAATCTACATCTTCTCTTTGATTTTTAAATGATGGTAAAATTATATTAAATGTTTTTACAAATTTTAATATTTGTTTTATTAATTTAATTAAAATATTTGTTAATAAATGTATATAAAATGGAAAAGTTCCCATAATAATAAGAGTAATTACCGAAGGTATATTTTTATATTGTTGTTTATAAATAAAAAAAATTACATAAAAAGCAAATAAAATCCAATAAATAACAAAAGTTATATAATGATAGTAATCATATTTATGAATAAATTGATCTTTGTAATTTTGTTCTCTTATATTAGAAAATGTCTTATTTTTTTCTAATTTATCTCTTAAATATAAATACTGTGCTCCCATATAAGAATGTTCTTTCGATATATCATCAATAAAATCTTGAAAAGAAACATTTTTTGAATAATTATCATCATTGTATTTTTTAATAGAATCATATTTACCAATAAAGTTCATAATATAAATTATTTATATAATAATATTACAATATAAATAATTTATTCAGCTTTCATTTTTAATTCAGCACAATTTGTTTCTTTATAATATGGTTGAAAGGATTCATTATTTTTAATTTTATTTGTTTTTGTAAAGTCATAATTAAAAACATTAGGCAATCGATCAGATAGAGAAATTCCTGTTATAAGATAAGAAATACTATAAATAATAGAAACAGTTATAGTAATAACAATTAATACTATTACTACAGTGACACTTTCAATTATTCCCATTGCTTGAAGAACTAAAATGAGTAATACAACTAATAAAGCTAAAAAAATTCCTTTAAATGCTTCAATATAATTTATATTTTTTAAAGTACTACCTGTATAAAAATCTGCCTCTTTAATATTTTTTTCTTTTTCTTGTTCTAAATCATCTATTGTATCTTCAAGAGTCTTTACTAATTCAGCGGTAGTTTCTGCGCCTTCTAAACCAGTTAATTCATTATAATAAGAATTTATATTATTACTTATATCATTAACACTAACATCTGTAATATCAGAAAAAGTATTTGAAAAATTTGTATTTAATAAAGTACCAGCATTTACTGCGTCATTGGTTAAAGAAGCCATATATTATATAATTATATAATATATAATATATATAATTAAATCTATTTCGATGCCTTAATAATTCTTGTAAAAATAACAACACCTAATATCAAAGTTCCTAACACTAAAGCAACATAAATTAATTTTGAACTATCGTATTTTAATCTTTCTGTTTCTAAATATGCGGATGATGTGGTAGCTCGTTTTTTCTCTAAAATAGATGCATATTTATCTTGAAGATCCGCTAAAGTTTGATCTATATTATCGCCATCTACATTTGTTAACGATTCACCATTATTAAATTTTGATTGCATTTGTTCTACTATTTCATTTAACTGAGCTATTAATATAACTATCTCTTTAAAAGAATCTTGATCAACACTATTATTAAAAGGATTGCATATATCAGATGTTGTTATATCAATAGTTTCATTATTATCATTATTATCATCATATCCAGGATTATTTTCTCTCTTTGCCATATTACCACAAGTTAAACTAATCGTATCGCTAACTAAAGAAACGTCACCTAAGTTATCTTCTGATATGGTTGTATCAATACCACTAAATTCTTTTATACTTTGAGAAGAATGATCAACATAGCGAGGAACCCCGTCGTCACTGCCTGTGTATATATATCCATAAGTATCATTATTCCCAACTGCCAAAGAAGGTGAATCATCAAAAAATGCTAATTTTGTTTTTAATTCAGCCACCTTAGCTTTAAATATTACATATAATTCATCCAAACTTTGTGTAGAATACCCTGAATAAGGTATATCTGTAGCATCATCTTCATTCATAGAAGGATCCAATATATTACCTTCAGCATCTGTATGAAGTTCATTCGGTAAAAAAGATTCTAAAACAGAAAAAGTTGAAGATTCTTTACTAGCACTTTCCAAGTTAGAAAAACTTCCTAAAGTAGAATTTTTTTTTTCTTGGAATTTTGATCCTTGTGATAAACTAAATACCGATGATTTTGAATTAATTTCAGACATTATTATATTATAGTAATATAAAATACTAATTTGAATATAATTCATACATTAATATACACAATAACATAATACCAAATGTCATATTTACAGGACGCATCAAAGCAATATCTTTCATCTTATCACTTTGCTCTAAAGATTCATTTGTTCCATCCACTTTTCCCATATATTTACTAAAACTTGATATATAGTTATTGTATGATTCACTCGTTAAAAAAGAATTTATACTTTCGTTAAAATCTTCACACTTTTCAGAAATTTTTTCAACCTTATCCGCATCGCAATTTATATTTTTCATACTATTAAATGAATCATCCAACGCAATCCATTTTTTATCTAAATCAGCTAAAATATCTTCAGTGTCTTTTGTTCGTTTGGTTGTAAAATTAAATCCAGACATATTATATATATATATTTACTAATTATTTATACATAAACGATAATAAATTCCATTAAATGCTGTTATACTTGGTCTGATAATTTTACACAATTCTCCAGGACGTAATCCTATTGCCACTGCTATAGGATCAAACCTAGATATTTCTGGTATATCAGAATCTTTGATTATATTATAAGTTTTTTTAAATTCTGCAACCTCATCATTCTTTAATTTTATATGTTTTGGAACCATTTCATGTTCAAGAACATTAAACTGTAGAGACATAATATCAATTATATTTAAATAAACATTACTTTCAGCATATAATTGTTTAACTTCTCCAATTAATGTATCTCTACTTGATTTATCTTTTGTAACAATAACTAACATATCGGACTTATCTAATATTTGCTCCAAATCAAATAAATCATCAATTATATCATGTATATTTTGTGGTCTTAAAGATTTATTCATATAATATTTAATATATGCTTTCTTTCCTTCTTCATTTTTAACTAACATATCAATTTGTTTAGTATTATTCATAATATGAACTTCATTTATACTAAATTCCTCATAGCTTGATACATCATATCCCTGAACTTTAAGTTGTTGTAAAATTACATTTCTAGAATTATATAATTTTAAAATATTGCTGCTTTGCTGATATACCGCCATTCTATAAATAATATATCTACTATAATTTAATTCAATTTTTATAATATTATAATTCTTGTATCTCAAATCCTTTTGTTGTTTTAACATTTATATGTTGCGTTTCTGTCTCATGAAATTTTATATGACATTCCTCGCAAATAGAAAGTAAATTCGCTAAATTATTTTTATGAATTTTTCCTCCTATAAAACCATTTTTATCAGCGTTTTTTTGATGTTGGAGATGATGCACATCTGTACTTATATTTTTACCACACTTCTCACACATACCTCCAACTAATTTATTAGAATTATATCTTGATGATTTAAGATTTAATATATTTGTCTCTTCTATTCCTTTCTTATGTAAATACTTATTTCGTATTTCATACGCATCATTTATAATGCTTAAAGGTAGTTTATAAGCTTCTGCTACAATAAGTCCATAAAATGTATCTCCCTGACCATCTAATAAAATTCTATTGTATTCCAACTTTCCATTTTCTTTATTTAATGAAACTGATAAATGTTTTATAGATAAATTTTTCATTTCTTTAATCTCACTATAATCACATATTTCATGATAATGTGTAGCAAAAATAAAACTAGTATTTTGTTTATATAGATGTTTTAAACTTGAAACTATTATACTTGTAGCTGATTCTGCTTCTGTTCCCGAACAAACCTCATCTCCAATTACCAAGCTATTTTTATCCGCACAAGAAAGAATTGTTTTTAATTCCAACACTTCTACCGCAAATGTTGAAAGCCCTTTAAATAAATTATCATTTCCAAGAATTCTAGTAAAAATACTATGATATGGTTTAAATTCAAAGTTTGATGCTGGCACATAAAATCCTGCTTGAGCCATTATAACACTAATTCCTATTGCTTTTATTAAACTGCTCTTTCCTACTGCATTTGTTCCATATAATAAAATACCTTGCTGATTTCCTCCAATACTTACATCATTTGGTATGTAAGTATGTGTACTTGGAATATTCTCTATAATTGGATGTCTTAATTGTTTTATATCTGCAAAAGAGCATTCACACGAATCCTTTATAACAGGCATACAATAATTGTATTTATTCGCAATAAATGCCTTTGTATAATTAAGATCCAATACTGAAATAAATCTAGATATATCCTCTGTAAAAATATGTTTGTCATTGATTTTTTCTATAAATTCTAGATAAATCTTTTTTGTAGATTCGTATATTTCTTTTTTTAAATCATCTATTCTACTGCATATACTAGTTATTTCATTCGATTTAATATAACTACTTCCCTTTTTTGCTGGAACACACGTAATTTCTACAAGAAATGAAAAAGTATAACTTTTATTTTCATATTCGTTGTAAATTGATAATTCTTTATATTTACTTTTTAGATTTGATTTACTTATATGCTCCGATAATTTTTTATATCTTGCAGATGTTACTATTATATTCGTTTCATCCTTTTTATGTTCTATTTCAATCATTACCTTTTCTTTTACACGATTAGCTACCTTTTCTAATTCTATATTTAAAAATTTTGTGATCGAATTTAATTTTGCATTCAGTTCATAATATTCTATCATTAAAGAATCATGTTTATCATTTACACCTTTCTTTATAAAATTTGTTTCATAATCCAGTGATGTTATTAATAAACATTTATCTTTGTCTATATAACTATCTACTAGTTTAATTAAATACTCTGATTTACTATTAATTTCTTGATCTTTAATATCTTTTATAAATGAAATATCGCAATTTGTATTTTCTATAAAATTTAAATAATTATTATTAATCTCCTTTGAAATTAAAATACTATTATAAAAACTATATATATCATTTGGAGTAGCATCTTTCTTAATCATTTTACGATTAAGTTTATCTATATCTGATATATTACTTAATTTCTTTCGCATATCTTCAATAGAATAACTACATTCTGAATTTATAATTATATTAATATTATCATATCTATCTTTCAATTCTTTTGCGTTAATTATAGGATTCAAAATAGAATGATGAAGAAGTCGTTTCCCCATAGCAGTAATAGCCTTATTTAAAAACTTTGCTAGAGAACTAATAGATTTATTTGAGTCTATCAAATCAGAATTGCTTGTAATATTTAATTGTTTTAGTGAATGATTTGCCAATAATGTCCGATTTCCGTTATTCTGAAACAATGGTGATGTTATCTTATTCACTATAGCAGGATTATGTTCTTGCACAAATTCTAATAAAAATATAAAACTATCTGTGGCATATGAATACCTATAATAATTTTCCAAAATATCTATTTTAAAAAATTTTTCAAGAACCTTTTTTTGATATGTT
>MDSZ01167191.1_pt1 | contig 11035 bp, 8 predicted proteins | sample 811201 | NCBI WGS metagenome assembly MDSZ01 (sample SAMN05326647, study PRJNA326480) | marine metagenome | isolation source: seawater | place: Indian Ocean: North | collected 2010 | reverse complement strand
GTTAATTCCTGAGATTACTGCCAGTGATCCGCTTGATATTCAGCTTGTCAGATCTCCAACTAACACTGGATGCCCTGGTTTAAGATAAAGAATTAAATAAAAAATATAAAAGACTATGGATAAACAATTTAACCCGCAATTTTCAAGAATTGGAGAGATATTAATCCATCAGGGTAAAATATCGGAGAGTCAGTTAAATGAGGCTCTAGCGCAGCAAAAAAATACTAAAGAAAAACTAGGTCAAACACTTATTGGAATGAATATAATCGCCGAAGATGACTTGATGGATGTATACTCTATGCAGTTAGGGTATAAAAAGGCAGATAATTTTGTTTTACTAGAAGCGGACTCAAGTATTGCTGCTATGATACCGGAAGATTTTGCCCGTACCAATCGTGTGCTCGCTGTAAGTAAGAAGGGGGATACGCTCTTAATTGCAATGGAAGACCCTGAAGATTTGGTAGTTATTGATTCAATTAAAAGGCTAACAGGTCTCAATTCAGAGATATTAGTTGCTGGTCCTGAATTGCTTGAAAAAGCGATGGAAAAAGTTTACGGAGATATTCAGAAATCGGCGGAGGTTGATGAAGCAATTTCAGGAATTACTGTTGTGTCTGGTGAGGAAGGTTCTGAAGAAATGGTTGACCTTTCACCAGAAAAAGCATCTGAAGAGGATGCTCCTATTGTAAAGTTAGTTAATCTTATTCTGCAAGAAGCGATCAAAGAAAGGGCGACCGATATTCATTTAGAGCCGCAAGAAAAGCAGGTTACGGTCAGGATCAGGATCGATGGTGTTCTGCAGATTATAATGACACCACCTCATTCTTCGCTCAGTGGACTTTCAACAAGGATAAAAATTTTATCCAAATTAAATATTGCTGAAAAAAGGCTTCCTCAGGATGGAAGGTTTTCTATTAAAGCTCCCGGCAAAGATATAGACGTTCGTGTATCTATACTGCCAACTGTTTACGGTGAAAAAATTGTTATGCGTCTTTTGGATAAGACAGGTTTCGATTTCAGTCTAGCATCGCTTGGATTTCCTAAAGATAATCTATTTATTTTCAAAAAAGTAATTAATCAGCCCTATGGTCTTGTAGTCGTTTCAGGTCCAACTGGTTCAGGAAAATCAACCTCTCTATATGCCTCTCTTAAGGAAATTAAAGATGAGAGAACGAATATTACAACAGTTGAAGACCCTGTAGAATATCAGCTTGATGGAATCAATCAGGTTCAGGTGTTTGAGGATATAGGTCTGACTTTTGGAGGGTCCCTTCGGTCGATACTTAGACAGGACCCTGATGTTTTACTAATTGGAGAAATTCGAGATGAAGAAACAGCCGATATCGCTGTCAAGTTTGCTTTAACAGGACACTTAGTGTTTTCAACGGTTCATGCAAATGATGCTCCTGGGACGATTACAAGATTGTTAGATATTGGGATTGCGCCATTTTTAGTGGGCTCGTGTTTAAATTTGGTAATGGCTCAGCGACTTGTGAGAAAAATATGTGAGAAATGTAAAGAAGAATATAAACCAAGTAATGAAGAAATGGCTCTAATAAGTTTAGATCCGAAGCGTGTTAAGGGCAACTTATGGAAAGGAAAAGGCTGCAGTGACTGTAGAAATACTGGATATAGAGGGCGAACTGCAATATTTGAAATGATTCCAATGGCTCGAGAGCTCCGAGGACTTGTCTATGATAATGCTAATGAAGATAAGATTCGGGAACAAGCTCTTAAAAATGGAATGGTTACACTACGTGAGGCTGGAATATCGCGTGTTTTAGATGGGACAACGTCTGTCGAAGAAATTCTGCGGTCTACAGTAGAGGATTTATAGTGGCAGTATTTCATTATCTAACAAAAGATCAAGAAGGTACAAGAAAAGAAGGTGAAATTCGTGCAGACTCTTTAGATCTTGCGGTAGAAAAATTGAGTTCTAATGGTCAAATGATCATCAGTTTAAAAGAGGCAAATGAAACCTTTGATTTCTTAGGTCCTTTTTTAGATGAGATTCAATTATCTATTGAAAAAATCAAAAACCGTGTTCCATTATCTAATATTGTTTTCTTTACTCGCCAATTAGCGACGATGTTTTCAGCTGGGCTGACTTTAGAGAGAGCAATTCAGAGCCTTGCAGCGGAGGAAAAGCATAAAAAATTTAAAAGAATTTTAATCAATGTAGCTGAAAATATTCGTAAAGGTTTAAATCTTTCTGAATCCTTGTCGCGTCACCCAGGGGTTTTTAATAGCCTTTTTGTTGCCATGACCAAAGCAGGGGAGGTTAGTGGTAACCTTAATGAAATTCTCGATCAACTTGCTACATATTTGGAAAGTTTAGATGATACCAGGAGGAAAGTCAAATCTGCCATGAATTATCCTGTTTTTATGGTTGTTTTTCTTGGGTTGATGTTATCGGCTATGTTTTTATGGATTATTCCAAAATTTTCAGATGTTTATGCTCAGTTAGGTGCAGGACTTCCTGCCGCAACACGCAGTCTAATGGAGTTCAGTCAATGGTTTAGTCAAAATGCTGGATTAATGTTTTTTTTATTCACAGTTATTTTTTTTATACTTTGGTTGATTTCCAAAACACAGCGAGGTGGCTACGCTGTTGATGCATTTTTATTAAAGGTTCCAGTATTTGGTGCACTAATAGACCAGTCTATCTTAAATAAGTTTTGTAAAACATTTGGAATTCTTCTTGGGGCGGGTGTTCCGGTTCTTGAGTCTACTGATTTGTTGAAAAAAGTTGTTGATAATAAAGTTTATTCTAAAGCTGTAGATGACGCATCCAATTTTATAAGAGACGGTTACAATATATCTACCGCAATGCGCAGAACTGAGGTATTTCCATCTATTCTGCTTCAGCTTGCAGCAACAGGTGAAGACACCGGAGAACTAGATACGCTACTCGACAGGGCTTCGGATTATTATCAAAAGCAGGTAAACGCGCTTGTTGACAGAATGACAACACTAATAGAGCCTCTTTTAATTCTTATGGTTGGAGGAGTAATAGCGCTTATGGTTGTTCTAACTTATCTACCCGTATTTCATCTAGGCTCTGCATTACAATCAGGTTTGTAAAAGCATATGATTTCAGTTTTGCCGTTAATTTCTGGGATCGTTTGGGGTTATATTTTAAAGCATGCGATAAATTGGTTGAATATTGATGACTTCCAACTGTCGGTTTCTAACCCAGTGTTAGAAATTATCTGTTCATTCCTATTTCTTTGGTCGTTTAGTGAGTTAGTTACACCAGATGCCATTATTTTTTCCCTTATATCTTCAACCTTATGTGCAATTGCTATTGTAGATCTTTTTACGATGCAGATTCCTCTTTTATTTATTCTTGATAGTCTCTTTGTTTTGTTGGTTTCAATTTTATTGGGATACATAACATGGCCAAGTGCATTATGGGGCATATTTGTAGGGGCTGTTATTCCTGCGGCTATAATGACATTGACTAGTTTGCTTACCAAGCGTCAGGGAATGGGGTATGGAGATATACAACTTGGAATAATACTAGGTGCTTGGTTGGGGCCAGTACGCATGGCTGTCACTCTTTTTAGTGCATCACTATTAAGCTTAATAACTTGGATAGTGATTTCTATTTTTAAAGGTTTTGATACAAAAAGAGCACTTCCTTTCGCTCCTTTTTTATCTGTCTCTGGTATCGGATTATACATTGTTAATTTTTACTATCCTGAGTTATTTCAATTGGCATTATTGGGCTAATAGTATGAACTTATAGTATGAGAGTCTATCTAACATTTTCCATTTTGTACTCAGTTTTACTAGGACTGACCTCTGAAGTTGAAGAATCATCTAATGGGTTTATTTTTTCTGGTAATGATTTAGGAAATAAAATAACCTTTAATAACCCTGGATTTGAGTTGAAAGAAATCAATAAAAATGGTTCGACATTTTTTAAGCCCGAGATGAACAATGCTGGCTCTATGTCATCCTCTGGCGATCCTTTTTTACCTTCAGTTAGTACCTATTATTTAGTTGAACCTGGCAAGCGATATAGTGTAAATGTTATTGTAAAAAATAAAGAAGTGATTAATAACGTTGATCTTGGGTATGTTGATTCATGGGATAGCCAAGAAAATAATGTTGGCCTTTCTAGTGAAATAAATACGAACGCGACCATTATTTATCCAGCTGATCTAGCTGTTGTTTCTGAGCCAATTATAATGCGTGATGTAGTTGTTGTACAGCTCACTATTACACCATTTCAATACAATGCGGATTCTAAAGAGCTGACTGTGATTCATGAATTGGACGTTGAATTACATGAAGCTGGAGAGATTGCTCAACCGTTTATGCCTGCAAAAAAGTCAAGAGCTTTTGAGCCGTTCTACGAGTCTTTAATTGTAAACCATCAGACAATAAATAGAGAAATTACAGAATATCAAAAGCCTTCTATTCTCTACGTGTTACCAAGTAATATCGGGAATTTACTTAGTGTTGTTGAAGAACTATTTGATTGGAAGAGGAGAGTAGGTTATGAGGTTAATTATGTATCTTCATCCAACGTTGTAAATAATAAAAATAATTTAAAAAATTATATTGAAAATGCTTACGAGACCTGGGAGAACCCTCCAGAGTATGTCACAATTATTGGAGACGCTGAAGGAAGTTATGATATACCTACATGGAATGAGTCTTGGAGTGGCTATTATGGAGAAGGTGATCATCCATACTCCCAACTAGAGGGAAATGATCAATATCCTGAAGTTTTTTTAGGAAGAATATCTTTTGATACCCAGTCACATTTAACTACTCAAATAAGCAAACTTTTAAACTATGAGTCTTCACCGTACATGGGGGAGAATTGGTTTACCAGGGCATGTTTGGCAGGTGACCCTAGTACATCTGGTATTTCTTGTGTAATTACCAATGAGCATATTCACGAAATTCTGGATCTCGTTGGATTTAATGATGTGAATACTATATACAGTGGTTCATTCCCAAACCAGATGACTTCAGGAATTACAGAAGGAATATCCTTTTTTAATTATCGTGGTTACTATGGGGTAAGTGGCTTTGAATCAGATGATGTTAATAATACTTCAAATGGTTTTATGCTTCCTGTTGCAACCGTAATAACATGTGGAACGGGCTCTTTTGCTAGCGGAGAATCTCTGATAGAAGATTTTACTCGTGCTGGTACAGCCTCAAACCCTAAAGGATCTGTAGTTTGCATTGGAACCGCTACATTAGGTACTCATACAATGTTTAATAATGTTGTTGACATGGGTTTCTATTATGGTGGTTTGATAGAAGGAATATCATCTGCGGGTGGTGCTCTAATGTACGGTAAGATGATGCTTCATAGATACTATCCAACTAATCCAAATGACTTTGCTAATATTTTTACCCATTGGAATAACTTGATAGGAGATGCATCTCTCCAGATGTGGAGCGCCTACCCAAAACAATTAAATGCCTCTCACGTATTTTCTGCTACACTAGGCACAAATTATATTGATGTGAATGTTTCTAGTGATGGAAATCCAGTAGAAAATGCTTGGGTTACTCTTTTAATGGACGATAACTCCTCTGAATCAGTATACACTGATACAGATGGTTTCGCTAGAATTCCTGTTATATCTGATGTAATAGGTGAAGTTTTAATCACAGCTACCAAACATAATCATTATCCCTACCAGAGTTCATTTCAGATTTATGATCCTGGGGTATCAGTCCATTTTAATTCTGAACAAATTATATTAGATGACGACTCTGAAGGAAGTTCAATAGGTAATAATGATGGTGTGATAAACGGCGGTGAGGTAATTGAAATTTTTCCTTCAATTAAAAACTTTGGAAGCGAAGATGCTGAAAATGTTACAGGAATTCTTTCGACTGAAAACCCTAACGTATTAATTATTGATTCTCTGGTATCTTACGGAAATCTATCTAGCAATGAATCTGTTGTTGCTGAAAATCCTTTTGTCTTTTCAGTAAGTAATGGTCTCCCTGACCAAAGTAGCCTAGGTCTGATGCTTCAGATAAATGTTGGTGGTGAACTAAATGGTAATAGTATGGTTCCCGCTTACGTATCTGGCAGTAAACTAGTCACAAACGGGATTGAGGTAATTGGTTCAGCTGATAATGTTTTAACCCCAGGAGAAGAATCTTCTTTTAAAATTCAAATTGAAAATACTGGAACTGTTTCATCTCAAGAGATTTTTGGAACTATTACAAGTCCTTCTCCTTACATAGAAATCATTGATGCTAGTGGCACCTGGCAGAGTATAGACGCTGGCGGTTATATGGTAAATAGTGATGACTTTTTTCGTGTAAGTGCAATCGATGAAACTATTCCTGGAGCGATGGCAACTTTAATTCTTAGCATTACCACAAGCGATGGATATTCGTCAAATTTTATTATGCAAGTTCAAATCGGTATACCAACCGTTAATGATCCAGTTGGTCCAGATTCATATGGCTATTACATTTATGATAGTGGTGATGTTGGCTATGTGCTATCCCCAGCCTATAATTGGGTTGAGATTGATGACAGGTATGGTGGAGATGGAAGTTATCTTAGTTCCTTAACAGATAATGGTAACAACGGAGATGATGTAGAGACCATTGATTTACCCTTTACTTTCAGGATGTACGGAGTTGACTATGATCGAATAAGTGTATGTTCTAATGGTTGGATATCTATGGGAGAGACTGATTTGGAATCATTTAGAAATTATGAGCTTCCGGGTGTTGGTGGGCCGAGCCCGATGGTTGCTGTATTTTGGGATGACTTGAAGCTTACCAACGGAGGTCGTGTTTATACATGGCACGATCAGCAAAATAAGAAATTTTATGTTCAATGGTCACGAGTAAGAACTTATCAAAATAATTCTTCTGAAAACTTTCAAGTAGTTCTTCATGATCCTGATTATTATCTCACCCCAACTGGCGATGGGGAGATACTAATGCAATACGAAGATTTTAATAATACTTCTTATGGGGAATATAGTTGGAGCCAAGTTCATGGCGCATATTGTACAGTTGGTATCGAAGATCACTCAATGACAGTTGGTTTACAATATACTTTTCACAATAGTTATCATCCGGCTGCAATGGAGATTGAAGATGGCACAGCGCTTTTAATAACAACAAGAGGTAGTGATATAAGGTTGGATGGTGACCTCAACTTAGATGGTAGCTTAAATATTTTTGATATAATGCTTCTTATTGATTTCATTTTAGGAAACAGCGATACATTGAACCCCTTTTTAGCTGATGCTAATGGTGATGGGATGGTGAATATAATGGATATGATTATGTTGATTCAGTCCGTAATGGGCTGGTAAAGCCGATGATGTTAAAACTAAATCAAATAGAGTTTTTTCTTTAGATGGGTGTTTTGAAACTTAAATGCTCATATCTCCTTTTTTTATATTAGTATCGTTAGCGTTACTACTTATCTCGATTGGACTAATCGAGTATAGTATACATCAAAAGGTTTTAGAGACGATACCTCTCAGAATACATGTAAATGGAACTAGGGGTAAATCTAGCGTTACTCGTTTAATAGCTGCGGGTCTCAGGGAAGGAGGCATTAGGACTTTCGCTAAAACCACTGGCACAGCGCCAAGAGTGATTGATGCTAAAGGAAAAGATCGTATAATTCATCGCTTACGTCTTCCATCAATAGGAGAGCAAGTCAGGTTATTAAACTATTTTTCAAAAGAAAAATCTGAGGCTGTAGTCATTGAATGCATGGCCGTTCAGCCTCAGTACCAGTGGATATCTGAGCATCAAATGGTGCGGTCTAATATTGGTGTTATCACTAATGCTCGGCCTGACCATTTAGAAGAGATGGGGCCAACGGACGAAGACGTTGCTCTAAGCTTGTGTAATTCAATACCTGTTAATGGGATACTTATAACGGCTGAAGATGAAAAAGCTGACTTAATTAAAAAGATAGCATATGATAATGGTACTGAGTTTATACGTCCAGATGATAAGTCTATAACACGAGATGATCTTAAAAAATTTACCTATATAGAACACCCTTCAAATATTTCGGTTGCTCTAGAAGTTTGTCAAAGAGCTGGTGTCGAACGGAATATTGCCATAAGAGGGATGCAAAAGGTTCAGCCAGATTTAGGTGCCTTAATATCCTGGATGTTACATAAAGAAAGCAGAAAAATACAGTTCATTAATGGTATGGCAGCAAATGACCCTGTCTCAACTCTTCAAATTTGGAAATTCATTTTAGACCGATATCCAGCACAGGGAGGGACTTGTATTTTTTTAAATACAAGAGATGATAGACCAGTCAGGACCAAACAAATGATAGAATTAACACTAAAAGAGATAAAACCAGATCATTTTATAGTACGCGCTGATAAAGTTGATAGCATAATAAAAAAGACTAAGAATTATTCACCAAATACTACAATAGACACGTTCGGTTTAAATAGAAAGGTAGATCACGTTGTAGATAGAATATTATCTTTACCAAATGAGTCTTTATTGTACGCAATTGGAAATCAGGTGGGAGATGGACAAGAAATTTTAAACCTACTTTCAGAGGCAAGAGAAGATGGTCGAAATTAGTATTGGACTTGGAATATTCTTAAGTTTATTTCTCTCCGAATTATTGGGTGTGACAGCTGGCGGAATTATTGTGCCTGGATACATATCACTATATTTGCACAGTCCAGTTCAGGTGATTATAACTTTTTTAGTTGCTGTTTTTGTATGGTTGATTATTCAATTGTTAAGTAAGTATATGTTTTTATATGGTAAGCGGAGAATTGTCTTAGCGCTTATTTTAGGGTTTATTTTCGGTTTTATTTCTAGAAATTACTTGGTTCATTCAACTGAGTTAGGAAGTTTAGAGGTCATTGGAAATATAATTCCAGGGCTTATTGCTAATTGGATGGATAGGCAAGGTGTTGTTCGAACAATATCCGTTGTTATTATCACTTCGGTTCTTGTAAAGCTTGTGATTATTTTATTATTTCAGGGAGTAATTTTTGAATAATTATAAAAAGCAGCCATTCATCCCTGCAATTCAAAAAACTTCTACCCTTTTTGTTTTGTCAGTGCTCTCATTATTGTGCTTTATTGTCGCTTTCAATTCGAGGATAATTTCCGTCTCTCCCTCCTACAATACAAAAGTAGAAGCAGCTAAGTATATGGAAAAAGCGCTTAACTTTTTGAAGGAAGAAAGGATGGAGAAAGGTGTCTTTATCGATATTGAAAATGATCCAAATGAGACGGGGTTAGTTGGTAGCGCATTTAGCCTGATTACAACGGATGAAGGTGACTTAGACTCAAAGCTTACTACTCTTGATCCAAATTTTTCAGCTGTTATTGTTGATCTATTCTATAAGTTAAAACTGGAGCAAGGTGATACAGTAGCTATTTTAATGACTGGTTCTATGCCGGGTGCGAATATTGCAGTTTTAACTGCATGCAAATCCATGGGTATATATCCATTGATAATTTCTAGTTTAGGAGCTTCTCAATGGGGAGCAAATCAGGTAGATTTTACTTGGTTGGACATGGAAAAAATAATCTATGATAAAGGTTTAATAGATGCCAAAACTATTTCTGCATCAATAGGGGGTAGAAATGATATGGGACGTTTGTTATCACCTGCAGGGAGAAAAATAATTATAGATAATATAGAAATTCATAAGATTCCTTTAATTAAAGAGGGATCATTATCAAAAAACATTGACTCAAGAATCAATCTTTTCTCTTCATTTAAAAATTTAGATAAATATGATGCATTTATTAATGTAGGTGGAGGAGTCGCAAGCCTCGGAACTAGTTTTAATTTGAAATTATTACCACCGGGAATTGTAAAACCCGAGAACTTTAACTCGATAAAAAGACCTGGTGGTATTGAGGGTGTTCTTGCGAAATTCTCAAAAGAAGGTGTTCCTATCCTTCATATTTTGAATATTAGACCTTTAGTAGAATTGTACAAAATGCCATTTGCGCCAATTCCCGTTCCTGCTATTGGCAGTGGAAGCCTGTATGCTGAGGAGAAATACAACTTGTTTACTACTTTTATATGTTTAATAATTGCAGCTGGAGGTGTAATCGGGGTAGGTGTACACAGTAAGAAAAAAATAAAACAACATCTAATGCAACATGAACCAGACAGTTTATTATAATACTTTTAAAATAATACTTTCTTTCATTTTCATATTCCCATTAAAAGGAAAATTGTTAAAGCCATCAATTAATGGCGAAAAAAAAGAAATTTTATTAATTGGATCAAAAAGAAGAATCTATTATCCAGTCAGAAATGATGATAATATTGTATACAGCCTAAGGGGACCAACTAGATTAGAGTTTATATCTAGATATCCTGTTCTGAAAAAGAAAAAAAAATCTCATCGTTTTAGGTATAAGATCGTTTTGAACGAACAAGATACAATTAATATTAATCATCGCTACAAAATTCAGAAATCAATAAAATCCGTTCAGCACCCTCGACATAGTTATACTTATTCTGGTAATTACTTCATTAATCTAAAGGAGGGCAATCATAACATTCAAATTTTAGGACATGATAAAAATAAATACCCAGTATTAGTTCGTCTGATATCGAAGGAGTTTGAATCAGTTGGTAAAAATAAAAAAATTCTTACTCCAATGGTTCACCAGAAAGCGGTTTCAATTATTTCAGGGAAAAAAGAAATAAATTACTTTGAATGTAATTCAGACTATGATCTTCAAATAAAAACAAAAGGACCTAATACACTTAGAATATTGAGCCGACTAGAATTCACTGATTCGATGGGCCCTCAGGAATCTTACCGCATAAGAGTGAAAGAAGGTTCTAGGGTATTAGGCACTTATTTTTTTAATAGCGAACGGTCTTCGGTTTCTCAAATCATTCAGAAACCTGAGATTGTTCCAGGTAAGTGGAGGTCCTGCGAGATTGAAGTTCCTGATGGAAATCATGTGTTTACAATAGAAGTCCCAGATAAGAAAAAAAATATACTGACTAGATATGTAGTGCATAAATGAAATTAGTTAAATCCATATTACT
>MDSZ01072158.1_pt1 | contig 11037 bp, 7 predicted proteins | sample 811201 | NCBI WGS metagenome assembly MDSZ01 (sample SAMN05326647, study PRJNA326480) | marine metagenome | isolation source: seawater | place: Indian Ocean: North | collected 2010 | reverse complement strand
AGATTTCCAAATCCTGCTGGTTTAAAATCCACTGGAGGAAATCTTTACATCGAAACAGAAGCAAGCGGTGCTCCTGAAATTGGTGCTCCTGGTGAAAATGGTTTTGGAGTTTTACAGCAGGGTTATCTTGAGATGTCTAATGTCAATGTTGTGGAGGAAATGGTCAATATGATCATAGCCCAGCGTGCTTACGAAATCAACTCCAAGTCAATTCAAACTTCCGATGACATGCTTGCAAGGGTAAACCAACTTAAAAGGTAGTTAATGCGAATTTTATCCATATTTACATTATTTTTCGCATTCAGTTTACAGGCTGATGTAAGTCGTTTTATTGATGATTCGATTGAGATTCCAGACCAAGATATTTCTCGTTCGATATTTAAAACCAAAGTTTCACCCTTAATTTCTTCAAGTTCTTTTAGTGTAGCTTCTGATAAGTCTGATGTTTCATTTGTTCCTGAAATTTTAAAGTTATCTAGAGAAATATTGGAAACTAAACTTAGTGAGAGTATTGCCCATAGGTACCAGGCTACAGGTAAAATTGTCGCATATTTAAGTCGTGAGTGGAAACCTGTTGATATCTCTTCCAACTTTATCATTAAAATCACAGATTGCTCACCTGATGAAATTAGTCCTAGTACATTTGTTCGCTTTAGTCTTTGGGACAATGGTAAGCTTGTAGGTGAATATTCAGAACCAGTTAGGTTATCTCAATATGTTGATGTATTTTATTCATCAAAACCTTTACAGCGAGGTGTTCGTTTAGCATCTGTGCAATTAGAGTCTAAACCCGTTGATGTGCTTAAGCAGTTTGCTGGTTCTGTTCCTGCTTCTTCAAATGTTAAGGGTTATCAATTATCAACAAATTTGAGATCTAATACACCTTTGAAGTGGAATCATCTTTCAAAACTAACTCTTGTTCGAAAAGGACAAGTAGTTAATGTATTTGCTTCAGGTAACGGTATTTATGTTACCATGAAAGGAATGGCACTTGAAGATGGTGTAGAGGGGGGCATGGTTACTGTACAAAACCTCTCTTCAGATAAAAGGTTTCAAGCAAAAGTATTAACCGAAAGCAGTGTTAAGGTGCACTTGTAATTATGAAGAAATTTCTAATAGTAGGTTTGTTTATTTCAGTTTCAACTAAGGGCATTTTCGCAGTATCTCTTTGGATGAAGAGTTCAAACAACCAGCGTGGTCTTTATGCTGATAGAAGGTCGTACTCTGTAGGTGATTTGATTACTATAGATGTAGGCGAGAGCTCTTCCCTTGCTGCCTCTCAAAATTCTGTTCGTAACCGTCAATCTCAAGTAGAAAACGCTGTGAAGCAGTTTCTTTTCGCTAACAGTAAAATGGGTACTCACAACGGTGGTTTACCTGGTACTGAAATTGAAACGAAAAGTAGTAATAAGGGTGGTGGTTCGATTGCCAATACTCAAGATCTGAAAGGTAGAGTAAGTGTTGTAGTTATAGATGTGCTTCCCAATGGAGTTTTGATTTTGGAAGGTGCGAGAATGGTAACTTTTTCCGGAGAAAGTTATTACGCTGTCCTGAAAGGAATGGTTAGGAAAGAAGATATTGGCGTGGGTTTTAAAGAAGGGCTTCGTTACAGAAACATTGTATCTTCTCAATATATTGCGGATGCACAAATAGAATTCGTCTCTAAAGGAAGCTTGAATGATGCTCAAAAAGAAAGTTGGTATCAGAGAATAGCTTCTATTGTTAATCCATTTTGAGTTAATGAATATTTTAAAGAAAAGAAAATTCCTTTTGTGGTCACTTTTTCTTATGACCACTTTTTCTGTTTTTGGTGCAAGAATTAAAGATCTTACTGATGTAAGAGGAAGCAGAAGTAATCAGTTATACGGTTATGGCATAGTCACTGGTCTATCAGGTCAGGGAGATTCTCGTATTGAATACACCGAACTTGGAATTTTAAACGCATTGGAATCCCTTGGGATTAGGGCTGATAAAGCTGATAAATCAAGAAATATTGCTGCAGTTATGGTCACTGCTAATATTGGTCCTTTTGCTAAGGAAGGTTCAACAATGGATGTTACTGTATCCTCCATAGGTAACGCTGATTCTTTGCAAGGAGGGATTTTACTACAAACCCCACTATATGGGGCTGACGGAAAAGTGTATTCCGTTGCACAAGGTGCGGTTTCAATTGGTGGTCTTTCAGCAGGGGGGGGAGGCGGTGCAAATGTTCAAGTCAATCATCCAACTGTTGGTATTGTTACTGGGGGTGGATTGGTAGAGAAAGAAATTCAAAGTAATATTTTGAATAACGGAAACGAAATAGAATTAATTTTAAGATCACCTGATTCTTTAACAGCTGTCAAAATTGCTGATGCTATCAATAAATATTATCCTGGGACATCACTTGCTAGCGATAATGGGGTTGTCAATGTTAAAATTCCAGTTGATTTTAGAGGACAAACCACCAATTTTTTAGCAGCAATTGGAGGAATTGATGTTAAACCCGATGTTCCTGCAAGAGTTATCATTAATGAACGAACTGGTACAATTGTGGCTACTCAGAGTGTCAGGATATCTCCGGTTGCAGTAAGTAGCAGTAACATTACAATTTTTTTGAATCCAACGACTGGCGTTAGCCAACCTTTACCTTTTTCTCAAGGTGCGACCACCGTTATGCAGGGAGAAAATGCTGATCTCGTTGAAGAAGTTGGTCGATTTGAGGCACTTGATGAGTTAGATCCACCTGGTGCTTCTACTGTAAATGAACTTGCTTCTGCTTTGAACAAACTTGGACTAACTACTCGTGAAATGACTTCGATATTACAGTCGATTAAAAATGCAGGTGCTTTGCAGGCAGAACTTGTAATAAATTAATATCTTTATGGAAACAGAAGCTACCAGTAGTCAGTTTGTAGGAATGGATTCTTCCATGCTCATGGAGTTGGCACATTCCAAGAATATATCTCAAGAGCAAAAGGTTGCTGCTGTTAGTGAGCAATTTGAGTCCGTTCTTGTGAAGCAATTTCTTAAGGAGGCTTTAAAGCCTATGTTTAAGGGGGTTTTTAATGAAGATGAAGGTGCACACCGTATGTATAGGCATTTTTTTACAGATGCAATTTCTGAAAATGTTGCAAGTGGTGGTGGATTTGGAGTCTCTAGCATACTGCAACAACAACTTCATTCAAATATAGTATCTGAAAATAAATCAGTGGAATAATATGGTACAATTTGCTGAAAATTCTAATGCAAAACTCTCCTTTTCATGGGAAGATTTACTGTCTTTGCTAAGAGATGAGCTTCAAGAATATGGCGGTTTGGTTGGTTTACTAAATACCCAACAACAAAACATATTAGACAGAAGATCTGAAAGTTTGATGGAGATTAACCAGTCAGTCCAGACTCAAATGGAAGCAAGTCAAATCCTACAGAAAAGAAGGCAGGGTTATGTGTCTTCACTTGCAAGTTCTTTTGGAGAACCCTCTGACTCCAGTTTAAGTCAGTTAGTTGATTATTTTCCTGAAGTAACTCGCCCTATGTTTATTAGCATTATTGAGGAGATCAATAATTTGATCTCAAGAATTCGTAGTAAGATACTTCAAAATCAGAAAATTCTTCAACGACTGACTGAGGTTACTGATCAAATTTTGTTGGCTAGTGACCCAAAGAACCAGTCAAAAACCTATGATCGTTCTGGTGGTTTAAAAAGGCTTTCATCGCAGCATAGATCTAACCTCAATGAATCTGCATAATTTGTTATGGGCTTATTAGGAGAAATCTCAAAAAATTCAGAAGCCCTTCGCTATCATTCTAGAACTGCAGAAGTTGCTGGACAAAACTTAGCACATGTTAATGATGAGTCTTACGCTCGGCAAAGAGTTCTTGCCAAGGAGGGTGTTATGTATACGTCTGCGGGAGGTTTGCTTACTTCAGGTTTGTCTGCTGGGGGAGTCGATCATGCTCGTAATGAAATACTTGATTCAAGAGTTATTAGTGAAAAAGGTGATTCAAGTTCTCTTGCTGCCAAACAGGAAATTCTTCAAATCTTACAAGCTGCATTAGGTGAAAAAATTACTAGGCAGGGAGTAAATGTTGGACTTGATGATCTTCATGATAGCGATCTTGCTCCCGGAAGTCTTACAAGAGCCATAAATGACTTTTTTAATAGTTTTCAAGAACTATCTGCTTCTCCTTATGAACCTACTATCAAGCAAGAATTATTTCATAAGATAGAAACTTTAACAAAAAGATTTAATGAAGCTGGAAAAAGCCTAGAAAACTTAGAAAGTGATATTTCAGAAATCGTTCAACGTTCGGTAACTGAAATTAATTCTATTTTATCTCAGATACATGAGGCTAATACTCAGGTAAGGCGATTCGAATTACTTGATCAAGGAAAAGCGACTTTGTATAGAGATCAAAGACAGAAATTGTTTGAAGAATTAGGCGGCTACATTAATTTTATTAAGGAAGATGACATTTCCGCTGCTACGGGAAAAGAATCTGGATTTGTTAATCTTTTTCTAGAAGGTGCCAATGGGCAAAAAATTACTCTCCTTGATTCTGCTGGACCTAAACCACTTTCAAACGATTGGGGTAAAGAAATTACCTTGAACGCACCCATCAATGAAAATGGAACCTCTGCTAAAGTGCTTGCTAAAGTCGATTCTAATGGAAAACTTGGTCGACTTGAGATAATTGATGGTGGTTCAATGTATGACGATACTGATGGACCATACCTTGTTAGCATTTTGCCGCCTCAGCCTGTTGGTGAGTTAAATAACAATGATACTACGCTTTCAATAGCCAAAAAGAAGGGTGATGTTTTTTTTCAAGCAGGAGCATATTATCAAGCACTTGAAGATACGATTAAGGGTGATGATTTAGTTGACGAGTCTAAATTTTTGGCAATCTCTGATCCACTTAATGGGGTTGTTTCTGAAACTAAAAGAACATTTTCTGATGTAGAATTTATCGCTAAGGGACAACAAGTTTATTATGAAGGTAAACTCTACCAAGCTACAACTGACATTAGTGCTATTACATCTGAGGTAGGTTTAATTGACCCTGAAACTAATACCCTTAAAGGTTCTCGTAGTTATGTGAGTGGAGAGGTTTTTGAATATAACCAGAATTATTATCAAGCTACACAAAATGTTGGAAAGGGCTTTGATTTAGAATCACTTTCCGTTAATCCCGGTGTAGTAAATAACGGTGGTATTTTAACTATAGGAGCTCAGTTGCCTACGAGATCATCTGCTGGAAATATATCATGGCCTAATGGAAATGCAGTTGCTGCAGGTGAAATCATCTCTTTTTCCGATCCAAATGCTGTTGCCAGTGCACCCGCAGATTTTTACATGGCATTAAATCCACTTGATGCTAATAGTTCAGAACTTCCTCATACATCATTAAATTTTGTAAAAATTAATTCTTTCATTGATGACTCTGTGAAAACAGTCCAATCACTTCCACAAGCTGTCGAAGAAAATGGGGTAGTGACGAATAAAATGGATTTTAATTCCGGGGAAATTTACTACGATGAAGCATCAGCTACACATTTTATCGTAAATGCAAAGCCAGATTCTATTACAGGTGATGTTGATATTGGATCTTTTAATCCAAATGATGCAAAATGGAGGAGAAACTTTCATGTTTTTTCACCAGACCCTAATTCTGGACTTCCTCCCACATCAGTATTGAGAAAAGCAAGTCCAGGTGCTTTAAACATAAGCAACGGAACTTTACAGGAATTGAATATTGGAGTCGCCGAGGCAATTATTCAAAATGGTGAGATAAAAAGTTTTAATATTCTTCAGAAATCAAACGGATTACCATCTACTGACGCACTTTTTGTCAATGGCGAAGAAGTCACTATTAAATCCGGTTCAATTCATGGATATCAAGAAGCAAGAAAAGTTGAACTTGAAGATTTTCGCACATCATTAAATTCTTTAGTTTCCAAATTTGTAAAACAAGTAAACGAGATTTATAATCCCGACGATGCGCCTGGTGGTTACCTATTTGGGTTTGATGCAAATTTAACAAGGCCAACGATGGGTTCCAATTTAATTATGGAAGAGCAGTTCGGTTTGTTCGGAGTTGAAGGAAATGGTGAGTTAAATCTTTTTCGCAACGAGGTAAATATGACTCTTCCTTATTCAGAGGGGGATACTTTTACAATAACCAATACCACTCCTATTGTTCCGGTTGAATTGAAAGAGCAGTTTGAGGGAACCGGTTACATAATTCGTGATACACCAGATGGCCAAGTTACTTTAGAGGATCCGAATTCTGGTTCTTTATACACAATCTATGGAGCCGCTGTAAACATGCAAAATGTAACCATGGAATCAGATAGTGATTATGCAGGTGAAGATTTGCTAATAGGCACAGATGATGACGGTAGGTCAATAATGTTGGCTTATGAAAATATTCCTTTCAGGCTGGAGCAGGGTGGTAGTGAGTTTATTCTTGGAGATAATTTTTCTTTTGATGCGGTTCTTGAAAATGAATGGAATTTAGCATCTTCACTTATTGTTGATAATGATTTGAGTGCTGAATCAGTCGTCGCGAGTTTGGACTTTGATCAAGGATCAAATGATATTGCCTTAAGAATTGCAGAGTTGGGAAATGGTGAATTTTCAAAAGATATCTCAGACATAAATTCTGATATCGGAAATTCATTAGCTGATCTTAATGACAACATCGATCATCAAAAAACAATAGAAGACTTGTTGCTTGAGCAAAGAAATGCAGTGAGTTCGGTATCCATTGACGAAGAAGTTGCTGACTTGATGCAATTTCAAAGGTCCTTCCAGGCTTCTTCTAGAGTGCTTAATACTCTCGACAAAATGCTCGAACTTGTTGTTATGGGGTTAGTTAAATAGTAATACATGAGACTCCCCAACATTACATCAAGCAACTCAATTATCCAAAAGATAAAAGAGCTTGATCAACAAAGATTTAAGCTTGATGCACAAATTACGAGCGGTCAGAAAATAGCTCTTCCAGAAGACGATGGAATGAGACTTGGTAGAGTTATCCAATTGGAAACTCAAAAAAGTCAACTTACTCAATACCAGCGAAATGCATCTTATGCCAAAGAATATCTGGATGCTGGCTATCTTAATTTGGATAAATTGGTTGAGTTAAATCAACGTGGGCAGGAAATTGCCCGGACAGCAGGTTCAAGTTTGAACGGACCTGCTATGGAAACATACGGTCATGAGATTAATCAGTTGATCGAAGAAGCTCTAAACCGTGTAAATTCTACTCATCGCAAACAAGCTTTGTTCGGGGGAACAAAATTAAAACCTGTATTTAATAACTCTGATGTACAGCTTGGAAGCAGAGATCAGAAAAACTTTCTTTTCAATGAAATTGGATCTGTTGGAAACGATGGTATCAGAAGAATTAAATCAGGAGAGATTGTATCTTTTTCAATTAATGGCAGAGAATATGTTGTTGAGGCTAAAGTAGATGGCTTATCAACTGATGTTGTTTCTTCTCTGATGAATGACCTTATTAATCAAGATAAAGGGTCATTATCTGAGTCTCCGAGCTACAATGAGACTAATTATAGTGCTTTTGTTAGAGGTGGTGAAAGCGATGTGGTTCGAAATTCTTCAGTTAAATTAAATTCTGAATTGTCGAATACAGGGGAGCTTATCGTTTATGGTACTGTTGGTCAGTCATATAACGCTTCGGCAAATTACACAACCAAGTGGGACCCCAATCATTATTTTCCCGAGCAATTGGATCAAAAGTTGAACGCTGAAGCTTCTTCTCTTTATGGGGTTTCTAGTTATGAAAATCTTGGAGAGGCAGAGAAGATCATAGTACGAAACAATGTTGAGGGAAGTAACTGGACTAGAGACTTAACAGTTAATCAAGGCAAATCTGATGGGACATCAACTCTTGAAATTAATCATAAAGAGAACTGGCGAAGATTAAATATCTACAAGCTTGGAGAAGTCGTTGAACATGAGGGGCGGATTTTTGAATCTATCATATCAGATAATGTTAATCATTCCCCGACTAATTCAGGAACTGATTATTGGCGTGAACTTGGATCTGCTTATGATATTGAAAGAGAAGATTGGAAACTTAATGTTTCCGGAGTTAAGAACCAGTTTTATTACTCGACACCTGATGGTAAGCTGTTTTCGGATCAGGCAAGTGCTACCACTCATGCTCAAAACATTCTTGTTGCGAGTAAAACATCTGAATATCAAGCTTCTGCTGATCCAGCGTTAGCATTTGCAACTGATTTGGCAGCATCGGTAAAACTAGTTTCAATTCCAGTTAATGAATTTTCAGTTGATGGTTCAGACAGTAATGCAACTGTCTTTTTTAATAAGGAAACTTTAGATTATGAGTTGGTTGCAGCTTCTAAGGGAGGATCTATTATTAACAGTTCTTTTCTAAAAGATAATAATCAGATTTTTTCTGTTACTCAGACATTTCAAAATAATGATGTTGTATTACATAATGGAAGATATTTTCTTGTTCAAAATGCTAATTCCGTAGTAGCAGATAATTTAGATTTTATTGAAGAAACACTTCCACCAACTGGAGATGTTGTAAAATATAGTGGTCAAATTCCAAAGTTGTCTTCGGGTGCACCCATCTCTTTAAAATCCGGACAGTATTTACATGATGATACAAATAATTCATATTATTATGTAAACCAAGACCTAACATTAAGTGCAGATGACATTACATCTATAATTTCAAATAATACAGCTACAATCGCGAACACGCTTCCTAGTCCAGAGAGTTTATCAAGTTTCAATTCTTCAGTACATATGGCTGGTGATTTTATTTCACCAGATGGGGTAACAACTCTTGTTGCTGCAGATGAAATGCGTGGCACTTTTGATCCTAAGAAAGAATATTCGATAGGTGATGTAGTTTGGAATGGGACGGATGGAAATGGTCAAGGAGTTTATTTTGAATTTGGCAATAAGCATCTTGGCGAATGGAATACAGGTGACGCTGTTAGTGGCGGAGAAACTGTTACATACAATGGGAAACTTTATCAGGCCCAAAATAACCTCACTGCTGATCAAAATATCGAAAGCAAGTTTTCTTCAGGTGTCGATTGGCAGGTTGTATCGGACTTATCATCCCTGCCCAATGTAGTGGATGTTTCTAATACTGTTTTAAATGAGGCAACGCTTGATGCTTCAATTACTGATACATCGACAAATAAATATTTTAAATTATTCGATCCGAATTCTAACACTATATCCAGTTCGATACCTTCTGGTTTAATGGGTGTTGGATATCCTCCCGATAATTTAATATTAAAAAAAGGTCAGTATCTTCATGACTCTTTATCAGATAAGTATTATGCTATTAAAAATGACTTTACTTATTCTTTGACAGACACAGTTGATTTAGATGCTTCCACTAATGCTAATTTAGTTGAATTGAACGAAAGATCTGATGGTAATGTATTTCTCCTTGGAGATTCTTTACCAGTGGAAGGCAAAGAGCATATATACACCACTGATACTAGTTTAAATGCAGAAAAAGGTGACTTTGTTTATGACCCAGTAAATGATAATTTTTATGTGGTTAAACAAACTATAAGCAAACCAGCAGATTGGACCGGTGGTTTACCTGATTATTCTCTCCGAGAAGGTGATTTCTTTAGTAAAATTGGTAGTGATACCCCAAGTCCTAGACTTGCTATTCAAGGTGAGCAATGGGATTCCCAAAATACTTATGGTATAGGTCAAATTGTTTATAATGAAGGTCGCTATTTTCAGGCACAAATTGATGGTACTAAAGGGATTTCACCACCCACTGGAGCTTCTACTAATGATAATTGGATTCAAGTAGAAGAGTCTCTAAATCATATTTTAAAGTTCAGAGTTGATAATTCAAAGCAGCCAATCGTTTCGATTCCTAGTTCAGGAAGTGCTGGTGTAGATGCAAAGGCAGATGCAATCGTTGATTCAGAGGGTAGGGTCGTTGGTTTGAAGGTACTTGATCCGGGAAGATACTTCTTTGGTTCATCAACAACGAGTGTAAGTATTCCCAATAATTTTCAAACAGCTGAAGTTAAATTACCAAGTGGAGAAACTCTCAAAGCTGAGGTTCTCTGGGGTGTTAATCCAAGTGATCCTGGTACTTACAGAGTTTTAGGTTTTGAATTACCGACTGATGCTCCTAGAGAGGGGACGCAGATAAATGCCAATGTGGGAGATGTTTTTTCTTTTGCTACTGGAACTAAAACTTTCATTGATCATCGTGATGAAAATGGCAATGTAGTTAATATAACTTATACAGGATCAAATCAGAATTCAGAATACTATGTAGGAAATGAAAGTAAGATTTCAGGTTTCTTAAACGCTCATAATGATGGTACAAAAGAGTTGGGCGGTTTTGTTCAGTCTTTGGTTGATTTAAGAGATGCACTAAATAATGCAACTCCCTCCCACTATTCTCAGGAAGTTGAGGATGAGGAAAAAAAGTTAATTTCACAAGAAGAAAAGTTAATAAATAAACTTGGTGAGATATCTTCAAAAATGGTGCGTATGGAAACAGTACGAGCTCATGATGAAGATTATTTTGTTCAACTTGATCAAAGAATTGCCAGAGATGTAGACATTGATCTCTCAGAGGCAATAATGAGATTAACTAAATTATCAACTTCTTACCAAGCTGCACTGCAAATTGGTTCTCAATTGCTGAACACCTCTTTGTTAAACTATCTTTAATTTTTAAAGACCTGTTTTATATGAAACTTGAAGTAGATGATGATTCAAATTCATCTGAGTTGAATAAACCTGATTCCTTACATAAGGTTAGCTTACCAACAGGACTTTTTGGTTTTTCTGAAATTAGGTCTATGGAGCTTGTCTTCGATAAAGAAGAGCTGCCTTTTATGTGGTTGAGAGAAGAAAAAAAAGATGGGTTAGCTTTTATTGTAATCGAGCCTGGTGGGATTATTCCAAATTATTCCGTTGAGATTGCAGATATTGATGTAGAAGCCCTTGAAATAACGGGAGCTGAAGATACCATGATTTTAAATATTGTTACTTT
>MDSZ01146649.1_pt1 | contig 11038 bp, 8 predicted proteins | sample 811201 | NCBI WGS metagenome assembly MDSZ01 (sample SAMN05326647, study PRJNA326480) | marine metagenome | isolation source: seawater | place: Indian Ocean: North | collected 2010 | reverse complement strand
TCATTGACCCATTTAACAAGTTCTGACTGGGAGCGAAAGTTAGATTTTAAAATTATTAGGTCCAAATGAATATTTGCGAATTCTCCAGTCTCTAACATCTCACTGAAATGTTCTGGTAATGCTTTCCTAAATCGATAAATAGATTGCATAAAATCCCCAACCATAAACAAAGAATTCCTTTTGTCTCCATCCCAATAGCCTATAATCTTACTTATTAAGGCCAATTGTGCTGCAGAAGTATCTTGTACTTCATCAACTAGGATATGGGTAAACCAGAAACCTAAATTGTCATAAAAATATTCATTATTTAATTTTTCATCTAATAAGTTGAGGCCATCAAGCAAAAGTTGACAAAAATCAATCTTTCGGTGTTCGATGAAAGTTAAATTGAGATACGCTGTAGCATATTTAAAAATCATGCTAGTTTCTTTCAGCAGATGTCCTTCAAACTCCGACAAGCCAGTAGGATGTAAGTTTGCTAATTCAGATAAACCATCACGCAGAACCCTATTTTTATTTAAACTGTCAACAAAATCCTTCCAATCACTTTTCATTCTTAGAACTTCATTTTTATCTAAGCCTGCACTGGGAAATCCAGAAGATTTGGTTATTCTTTTTTTTAACGACAAGTCTTGATTGAAGACAATGCGCTTAAGGATCTTTTGCCAAAGTTCAATATTTTTAAAGTTTAAAGTAAAAGAGCTGGGTATTTTTTCTTCGTTCAAATTGAAAGCTGAATAGTTGTATAAACTAATTAATTGATCCAGAAATTCAGAACTAAAAGATGTTCTCACATCTGATATCTTTTGTTCGGCGTAGTTTCTATAACTTTTATTTATGATATCTTTGTTCAAGTCTAAACCAACATCCATTAGATAATGCTGTCTATGAGCTAGCATTCCAATAATAAATTTTTCTAATCTAATCCAATCGTTGTCTAGATTAGTCAATAATTTATTTTGATTTTTTTTCCCTTCCTGCAAGACAAACTGACTTATCGCCCTTCGTGCTGATTTTTTGTATAGGTCTTCTGGAAACTCTTCAATAGAATATGTGTGAGCTCCCGCTCTGCCTGACGGCACCCTTGCTTTCAACCAAACACAAAAAGCATCCATTGTCATTATCGATAGTCTCGAGGGATCGTTATGCAGATTCCACTTTTTACTCTTCGACTTATCTTTGATGATTTTTAATGCAAGTGCGAGTTCATGCTCCAACTCACCTTCACAACTATTAAGGAAAGACATAACTCTTTCACGCATCTCCTCCGCTGCTTTTTTTGTAAATGTTATTGCTAGTACCTTTTCAGGCCGGTCAGACGAAGCCAGAGCCAATATAAATCTATTAATCAGAAGTGTAGTTTTACCAGACCCTGCAGCAGCTTGAACAATGAAGGACCTGGTCAAATCGCGTGTTTTTTTTCGATCAGAACTATCGATCATTTTTTACTATTTTCAAACGTTTTTATTCTACAAAAGAGCTTTTGGTCGCAGAAATTACATGTGGCTTCCGGTTTCTTTGGTATCCTTGCCGCAAATCCATTATTAATTTCTTGATTAAGGTTAGCTAAATCCTCATGCCAGCTCTTATTATCGTTAGCCTGTAAAATCTTCGATATCACACTTGCGGTTTTTTGATGAACCTTAGCAACCGAAAAACTTTTAACCTTATTCAAACCAACCAAGATAGAATATAAATATAACTGTGGAGCATTTATTCTAGGTGGTTCCAAATCTCCTTTAATGAACGTCCCTGTCTTATAGTCTACCACTCGGAGAGAACCGTCAGCTAACCGATCCAGTCGATCTAGTCTACACGACACCGGGGAATCGAAAACCTTTCCATTAACTTTTTTCTCGATACCTACAACTTTAAAATCTTCCCCTTTTTTTTCAAATTCAAGCCAATTTAAAATCAACTTTTTTATTCTGTTTTTTTCAATATCTATAATTGGAGCCTCGCAATTCACGAGGTTTTTAGATTTTTTAAATACACTTTCAACATTAATCATAATTATCTGAGCTAATCCGTCAATGTTTTTTGATTTTAAATTTTCCGAACTCTTTATGTCGGCCCAAAAATTAGCGAGCACATCATGAACTAGGACACCCTGTAATTTTTTATCAATACCAGGACTGGGCTCCTCTATAGCTTTAGAATCTAGTCGATGAATCGCATAACCTTTAAAAGGGCAAGCAGCTTGATCCGCAAAAAATGATACAGAACGGTAACTTTGTTTGCCTGTTTTAGAACGAGCACCATAAAGATTTTCATAGTCAACAGAAGGTATTAAAACCTTTTCAGTCTTAGTTAGTTCATGTGATTTATGTATTACTGGTTCACTGTCTATAAAAGTAGATTTAAGGTTTTTGACCCCCCTAGTATACTCACTATAACTTATAATGATTTCTTGCTTATTAACTAGAAACGAATCAAACAGTTTTTGTCTTAGCTGAAAATCTACTGTAGGATCAATCCCTGAAACCATTGCTTTTATCTGAGGCTCCAAGGGTAAAAAATTAGAAATCTGGTTTTTGAGGCGAGGTTTGCCGTTACACATGCCAATCAGCCACAAATGAGTAGGTTGAACAGAGGAAACTTGGTCTGGATCCAAAACAAACAGATTACTGGATTCTACTGCATATCTGATTTCTACCACCTCCAGCTTTCTTGTTAGATAGTAAGAAAAATCATAGAAACTTATTTCCCCGACACCCAAAGCATCTAATGAACAAAGTGAATCGCAAACCGATGACCAACTCTGAAAAACCTTTTCCTGCAGAGAGTTACTAGCTCTATCGCTCAACCAGTCGATATCGTGAAGGAAATCATTGACCAGCTGAACCCATAAAGAAATTTTTTTACTACCCTGCCTCTGATTAAGAAACTGTTTAAATCGTTTCAAAAATTTTATAAATAGTGGGCATGAATGGAGGAGTTTTTTGTTAGAGAGTAGGTCTTCTAATGACATTTGATAGATTCCAGAAGCTCGGAATTCAGCATCAATGATAGAGCGACTATTAATTTCCTTATTTACCCCGAAAAGATTGCGATTAGTCAAAAGATAACTTAGATGTTCCCAAGTAAAGATATGGTCCAATTTAAATAATTCTAGAGGTAACCTAACCATTGACTGTTTAGATATTTTTTCTTGCGCAGCTAGTGAATAAAAATTCATCTTCATATGTTTGCCAATTATTGTCGCATATTCTATATCTTGTTTATCTACCACTATTGCAATTCTTGATTCCAAGCGTTTTTTAATTAAACCATCAGCCCATAGAAACGCCTCCCGAATTTCATCGTCAAAAGATGGAAATAAATATAAAGAATAATCGCATTGACGAGTAAAATTTGAATCAGATGGCTCCGCTAGAGAAATAATTTTTTTTTCAAGAGGAAGCGGTAAATTAAAACCTAATATTTGAAATTTTCTCCCATTTAAGTAGATTGGAAAATCATGGAGTAATAGGTTTGTATCAACAAGCTTGTTATCCTTTAAGAAGGATTGATATTGGTTACATAAATGATGAAAATTTTTTTGGTCCTCGTTTAATTGACTTGAGTATTTGATATCGTAGAAAATGTTCGTGGCCAGATTAAAGGCCTGCCTGGCCTTGACGCCGAGCTCAAAAGCATGCCCTAATTCACATTTACTATTTTCTTTTACCAAAGTCATCCATAAAAATTCCTCTTGATTTTGGTTTAATAAAAATTTAGTCTGCTGTCTTTGTTTTCCAGCATATGTCCGGTCCCAAAAAGATTCGGAAAAAAAATCATCTAAGGTTTGTACTCTAGCTAACGAGGAAACTTTTTTCTGATTTAATATCTGTATTTCTAATGTTTTAAGTCGTAGCTTCAAACTTGCTAAATCTGGCACTATTTCTAATTTATTTTGATCCAACGTTGCTTACCTAAGGTTTACAATCTGCTTAATAAATTAAATAACTATTTATTTATCATCTAAGACTTTTAGCTTTGCAGTAATAAAATCCTGATCCGATAGGTAAATTAAGTCCTTAATTTTACGAATATAATATTCCTCGTACTTGTCGATCCGATTATCTGCATTAGCCACCTCCCAAAGCGCTTGTAATAATCTAAGTTTTTTTTCTTTATCCCATTCTTTATTAATTAAGTCTGTAAATTCGTACAAAGAAGTCGCGTCTTCTGATTTCTCCTTAATAGTTTCTTTAAAAACATCATCAATTTTTAATGCACTATTTTGAAAAGAATATTTCAAATGATTGATAGCGATATTAATTTCGTCATCTGCTATATCGTCATCAGCTCTGGCAATCTCAATCAGAAGGACTCCAGCTGCAATAGCTATCTGCTGGGCTTCATCCTCCTCTTTTACTTCCTTGCTATTACCTAATAAACTTTTTATTCTGTTTAACATAGAATGATTCCTAAAATGGTTACAAATAATAATATGATCAAGTAACATGATCCAATATACAATTTTATACTATTCTATCTGATGAATTCGAATTACAATCGTTTTTTTATTCCGACCCCAATTTCTGAAGGGCAAGCCATAGAATTACCTGACTATCTAATCAATAAACTAGTAAATACTCTGAGATATAGAGAAGGTGATAAAATTAGAATTTTTAATGGTGATAAAGAATTCAAAGCTACAATTTTGGAATTGGAAAAACGCAGAATCAAAATCACAGTAGATACAGAATTTGTGCATGTTGAGGAACCATCCCTAAGGCTACACCTATATCAATGTATCCTAAAAAATCAAAATATGGATTTGGTAATTCAAAAAGTCACAGAATTGGGAGCCACCGAATTTACACCAGTTTTATCGAAAAATTCGTTAATAAAGTTACAATTAAGTAAAGTTGAAAAGAAAATGGAACACTGGTTCGAAATAAGCAGACATGCAGCAGAACAGTGCGGCCGAATAAAGTTGTTGAAATTAAATTGTCCTGTTCGATTAGAACATGTTTCTGTACCAAATAACGTTACGGAGCTCTTCATTCTAAATCCAAAAGAAGGCAAAAAATTATCAGAATTAAAACAAACTAAACCCGAAATCGCTGTTTGTTGCGGGCCCGAAAAGGGTTTCGATAAATCAGAGATAGAATTTCTAGCAAAACTCGGATTTAAAAATTTACGACTCGGTCCCCGCATACTTCGAGCTGAAACTGCCGCTATCAGCGCTATTTCCGCATTACAAACAGTGTGGGGAGATATTTAAAGCAAGTGCTGCTTATTTACGTAGTTGTACCTTGATATAGGCTGAGTTAAACTTCAAATTTGTTCAATAAAGTAAACAAATGTCGACTAATTCAAAGATAAACAAACCGTGGAAAGGTAGATTTCAATCTAGCACCAATCCTATGGTGGAAGAATTTACCGCTTCGATAAACTTCGATCAAACTCTAGCACCTTATGACATATTGGGCTCAAAAGCCCACGCTACCATGCTCAAAGAATGTAAAATTATTAGCAATGAAGAATGTATAGATATCATTACAGGATTGGAGACCATTGAAAAAGAGATTAATGATGGCGAATTCAAATGGAGTGTAAGCCTGGAAGACGTCCATATGAACATAGAAAATCGACTTGTTGAAATAATCGGAGAAACGGGAAAAAAATTACATACTGCGCGATCCAGAAATGACCAAGTAGCCACAGACCTGCGTTTATACACAAGGGATCAAGTCAATGAACTTCTTGAGATTCTAACCAATTTAATTAATGAAATTGTAAGTTTAGCTGAAAAAGAAGCGTATTCTATTATGCCTGGATTCACACACTTACAAATTGCCCAACCGGTTACGATGGGTCATCATCTACTAGCTTGGGCAGAAATGATTTTACGTGATATTGAAAGACTTCTTGATTGTAGAAAAAGAATTAATGTTCTACCTTTAGGCTCTGGAGCTTTAGCGGGAACAACATTCAATATCGACAGAAAAATAACCGCGAAACTACTAGAATTCGAATATGTTAGTGAAAATTCTATGGACGCGGTAAGCGACCGTGACTTTGTAATCGAATTCATTTCTAACTCAGCTCTCACAATGATTCATTTTTCCAGAATATGTGAAGAGTTGATAATCTGGTCCTCACAGCAATTTAACTTTATCGAAATTAGTGATGAATACTGCACAGGGTCTTCCATGATGCCTCAAAAAAAGAACCCGGACGTACCCGAACTAATCAGGGGTAAAAGTGGAAGAGTTCTTGGTAGCCTCATTGCTATGATGACCATAATGAAGAGTCAACCGCTTTGTTACAATAAAGATAATCAAGAAGACAAAGAACCTTTATTTGATGCGGTTATAACTACTAAATATTCAGCACAAATACTAAGCAATCTAATTCCCCGAATAGAAGTAAAACGTCAAAACCTTTTAAATGCTACAAAAGATGGGTTCATCTTAGCAACAGACATCGCTGATCATTTAGTTCGCAAAGGAACTTCGTTTAGAGACGCCCATGAGTTAACTGGGAAAATTGTCAGAAAAGCCATCAAGGAATCGAAAAAAATAGAGGACTTTACACTCAAAGAATTCCAAGAGATCTGTGCCGTTTTTGACGAGTCTATATACGAAATTCTTTCTTTAGAGCAAGCCGTCAACACCAGAAATCATCTCGGAGGGACAGCCCCTTCTGAGGTTATTTCGGCATGTGCTAGAATCAAAAAACGATTAAAGAAGTTAAATGAAAAAAAATAAAATTATAATATCACTTTTGCTGATTTTATTTATCATCCCGGTTGTGGGGATTATTGTAGTCAACAATTTAAGTAGTGACTTTTTCAAACGCACCTTTTCTACATATGTTGCTAAAAACACAGAGTACTTTGCATCTATTGATGGTGATTTTAATTTAACGCTCTCGTCTAAACTTACTATTCGACTAAAGGATCTATCTATTAGAAGCAAAGAAGAAAATCCTCATAAAGAAAATTTAACCATAAAAAATATTAACTTCTCAATTCCAATTCTTAATTTAATAAAAAACTCTTATATACCAGAGTACTTAATTGTTAATGGGGTAAACGCATCTATAAAGATTGCCAATAAAAAAAGCGAAAAAAATACGTTCTTATCAGAACTTTTCACCAAAGTCGGAATCCAAGAGAGTTTAGTCACGCTAACAGAAATGGAGCACCGACAGGTAGGAGACTCAATTTCACTGTTGATAAAAGATTTAAAAGCCTCGCCTTTTGGACTGAGAGTGAACACCAGGACAGAAATAGATAATTATAAATCAAAGAATCCTTCCTTATCAGGAAACCTTAAAATGGATGCTTCAAATATCTTACCAATTCTTAAATTGATTTCAGATGTATACGATATCAATATTGATATGAAACCAACTGCCTTGAATCAAAAAGATCTACAACTAAAAGTTAATGCCTCATTTAGAACTGATGAAAATAATACAGTAAATTTTGACGACATAAAATTAGGTGCATTTGGAGTAAATTTACAAGGCAACCTAAAAGCGCAGGATATTTCGTTCAAAGAACAAAAGTTTAACTTAACAAGTTCCTTCGAATCCAACAAGGTAAACCTAATCAAGTTACAAAAATTTACCAACACAGATGTCTCGACACCATTTAAATTTGGGCAACTGAAGACTTCGATTGAGGGAAGTGAAACAAACTTGAATATAGACTCAACGATTAATTTTTTTAAAAAAAATGCTCGACAAAAACCTACCGTAATCCTAAAAAATAAAATAGCTAAATTTAATCTATCTAAAGGTAGCTTTACAATCGACCAACTTGACATTTCAGGTTTGAATTCTAAAATCAGCGCAGAAGGCGATCTCAGGTTCTACGGAGAAATGTTCGCTAACATGAAATATGATGCCGATATAAAAAGTTTAAAAAGATGGGTGGACTTATTTGACTTAGATGATTCAGTTAAAATAAAACAGTCAATGTTTAACAACCTGAAAATCAATGGCCTGGCAAGGTTAAAAAAAGATAAAATTGAGCTGACTCAAACACGTGTAGATTTTGATGAAGTAATAGCGAAGATTGAATTCACTTATTTTTTTAAAGAAAAGAATAAATTAGATTTCATAGTAACAGTAAACCAAATTAATCTGGATCGATATTTAACCTCTGAAAGCTCAAAACCAATAACACCCGAGACGGCAGCTGTTGGTATTATACAATTACCGACTGAACTTTTAAAATCACTGGAAGGTAAGGGTGAAATCAAAATCGGTAAGATTTTTACTTCGGGAATTATTATTGAAGATATAATTGTAGTTTTACGTGCTGAAAATGCATTAATTACAGTAAAGCCAGCTAAAGCTAGAGTTCTTAATGGCTCTTACTCTAGCTCTTTAACGATTGACTCTAGACAGTCTATCCCAAAAATTAACGTTAACTCAAAACTCGAGAATGTTGATTTAAGCGAGATAAATAAAACAATCGACCTTATTGGAAAATTAAATTTCGAAGGTGAAATAGAGGCCGTAGGTTCAGATTCCCAAAAATTATCACAGTCTGCAAAAGGACGAGCATTAGTCACGCTCGATTCTGGTGCTCTAAGATACTTTAATGCAACTGGTCTAATAAATACCGTTCAAACGATCATAAGATGTAAATGTCCCCAGCCATTACCAAAACAAGGTGTCACAGAATTTGAAAAGGCTTCAGCATCCCTCACTCTCAAGCCTAAATTAAACACTACTTTAGATTTAAACCTGAAAGGAGCAAGTTTTTTAGTAAAGGGTAATGGATACATCAATGGCATGGAAGATTTTTCTCGCTACAACATGGTCTTATCAATGGGAAATTCAGGGGGATCTGAAACAGCCAAAGGTTTTGCAATCCCTATAGGCTGCAAAGGGAGCATTTCAAAACCGAAATGTCGTCCAAATATTCAGCCGTTGGTCAAATCTGTAGTAAAAAATCAAACAACAGATAAAATCAAAGGGATATTGAGCGATAAGATAAAAGAAGGCATAGGCAAAGAGGCTGGAGAGAGTCTGAAAAAGATATTCAACTTCTAAAACTACTTTTTGATTATTGAATGATTTTCTTTACGATTATTGTATATCTTTTACTATGTAGCACAATAACGCCAGCTATCGGTGCAGAAATATTAGACTCAGAAATTGGCTTAAAAGAAGGGGTAATTAACTATCGATTTAACGCAAACGTCAGCTCTAAACCAAATGCGGTATTCAATATCCTAGCCGATTACAAATACTTGCCACAGCTTAATAAGCATATAAAATCAAGTACCCAAGAATCAAGGGAAGCAAAAACTATAAGAATCTTCAAACTGGAAAAATGTATACTGAACTTCTGCTTCGATTTGTATTTTGAAGAGGAGATAAAGCTTCAATCAAATGAAATAAGTCTTACAATCATAGGTGATAAAAGTAGCTTTCATTTTGGGAAATCGAAATGGATTATTAAAGAAATTTCGGAAACCCAAACCGAAATATCTATTGCGGGTGAATTAAAACCCAAATTTTGGATACCCCCTGTTATTGGTGTCTATTTTTTAGACAAGGTATTTAATGAACAAATAACTGAAACTGTGAAAAATATTGAAAGAAAAACTCAATAAATGATATGCAAAAGCAATCCTTTTCTGAACAGATTATAGAATGGCAAAAACAAGATGGTCGCAATCATCTTCCCTGGCAACAAAATCCTAATTTGTATCGAGTTTGGGTTTCTGAAATTATGTTACAGCAAACTCAGGTTAATACGGTATTAAAATATTACAATCGATTCATCCAGAATTTTCCAGATGTTAAAACGTTAGCAAGCAAACCCCTTGATGACGTTCTAAATAAATGGTCAGGTCTTGGTTATTACAGAAGAGCAAAATTGTTGCACAAGGCGGCCCGAATAATTATCAATAATCTCAGTGGTCGAATACCAACTACCGTTCAAGAACTGATGGAGCTACCAGGAATCGGTCGTTCTACAGCTGGCGCTATAGTTTCGCTCTCTTTAGACAAAAAAGCTGTGATTTTAGATGCTAATGTAAAAAAAATTTTAATTCGTTTTTATGGTATCAAGTCAGCGTTGAATGAAAAAGGAACTGAAAAGAAACTTTGGGAGCTTGCAGCACAATCGTTACCGACCACAGACTTTCGTTGTTACAATCAAGGGCTTATGGACCTAGGTGCTACAGTCTGTTTAAAGTCAAAACCTAAATGTAAAATATGTCCGGTTCATAATTCATGTAGGGCGAAAATAGAGAATATTACAGACATTATTCCAAAGAAAATTAAAATAAAACCACCAAAAAAAGTTCTATTGGGACTAACAGTATTCTTAAATCAAAAAAATCAGATGCTACTAAAGAAACAAGAAGAAAATCAGCTCTGGGGCGGCCTATGGCACCTGCCAGAATCCAATAATCGAACTCAAATTCTTAAATACTCAAAAAAATTATTTAAAAATCTATCAATCGAAAAAGAGTTGACTCCTTTCGTGTACAAAGTTTCAAATAAAGAATGTCATGTCAGTGTTACTATTCTAAAAGGACAACAAGAGGAGCTAACCACGCAAAAAAATGATAATATGTGGTGCGAATTAACTGAAATTATGAATATTGGGACCTCAAGTTTAGTAAAAAAAATAGCTTCAGAAATTAGAAATGAACTATCAAATTAAGGAGAATAAAGTTGGGAAAACAACTAGTATGTGCTAAGACGGGAGAAGAAACAGAGGGTCTTGATAGACAACCATATCCTGGGGACCTTGGCAAAAAAATTTTTGAGACTATCGGCAAAATAGCTTGGGGAGACTGGCTGAGGCACCAAACCATGTTAATAAACGAGTATCGTTTAACGCCTATAGAAGAGAAAGATAGAAAGTTTCTTGAAGCAGAAATGGAAAAATTCTTCTTCGGAGATGGCTCTCAAAGACCTGCTGAATTTAAAGAACCAGAGTAAAAATAATTACGTTAATTCAAACTTGTGTTATATAATGAAAAATTGTTGGCCAGGTAGCTCAGTCGGTAGAGCAGGGGACTGAAAATCCCTGTGTCGGCAGTTCGATTCTGTCCCTGGCCACATC
>MDSZ01060182.1_pt1 | contig 11039 bp, 6 predicted proteins | sample 811201 | NCBI WGS metagenome assembly MDSZ01 (sample SAMN05326647, study PRJNA326480) | marine metagenome | isolation source: seawater | place: Indian Ocean: North | collected 2010 | reverse complement strand
TAAATTATCTGTAACAGCAAGAGGCTCTGCCCCTACACAACTAAGATTACGAGATGCTTCAGCAACTGAAGCAATAGCCCCTCTTTCTGGATCTAATGCAACCCATCTATTTGGACAATCAACAACAGCTGCAACTCCTCTATTTGAATTAGTTTTAGAAGAATAAGAATTAACCGAACGTAATCTAATAACAGCTGCATCTCCTCCACCAGGAGGTATTATTGTATTATTTTGAACTTGATAATCATATTGATTAAATATCCAGCTTTTCGAAGCAATTGAAGGATTATCTAATAGTCTTAAGGTGATTTCATTCCAAGAAATCAATGATTTGTTAATTTCAATACCATTGAATTTTGCGTTAGGTAATTTGGACTCATTCCATTTCCAATGAAATTCAATATCTTTAGGTATTTGATCAATTAATTCGTGTTTATCAATAGGTGTATCTTCAGCTAATGCTTTAGATGGTAAATCAACAACTACCTTTTTTTTGTATAAAACACGAACAACATTTTCTTTTAAAACCTTTCCAACAACGACCCCTTTTAATCCCCATTTATGAAAAATATTAATCAAATCAGTTTCTGTACCCGGTTTAACAACAAAAAGCATTCGTTCTTGTGATTCAGACAATAAATATTCATAAGGCGTCATACCTTCCTCTCTTGCAGGAACTAAATCTAAATTCAATTCGATTCCTACATTACCCTTAGCTGCCATCTCAGAAGTACTACAAGTTAATCCTGCTGCACCCATATCTTGAGCAGCTATAACATTTCCAGTTTTAAAAGCTTCTAAACATCCTTCTATTAACCCTTTTTCTAAAAAAGGATCCCCTACTTGAACTGCAGGTCTGTCATCAAGTGAAGAGCTACTTAATTCAGCACTTGCAAAACTTGCACCACCCATACCATCCCTTCCAGTGGTACTTCCAACATAAACAACAGGATAATTTAAACCTTTTGCACCGGAACAAACGATCTCTGTGGTTTCGAGTAAACCTAAGGCCATAGCATTAACCAAGGGGTTACCTGAGTAAGAAATATCAAATGAGACTTCACCGCCTACAGTTGGTACACCAACGCAATTACCATAATGAGCAATACCAGCAACAACTCCCTCTATTAAACTTACATTTTTTTTATCTTCTAGTAATCCAAATCTCAAAGAATTTAAAATTCCTATTGGTCTAGCTCCCATAGTAAAAATATCACGTAAAATACCTCCGACTCCTGTCGCAGCACCTTGAAAAGGTTCTACAGCAGAAGGGTGATTATGACTTTCAATTTTAAATGCAAGTTTTTGACCTAACCCTAAATCAACAACTCCTGCATTTTCACCAGGACCCAAAAGAATTCTATCTCCTTTAGTTGGGAAATTAATTAATAAAGGCTTAGAATTTCTATAACAGCAATGTTCAGACCACATAACACCAAACATTCCTAATTCTGTTCTATTTGGAGGTCGTTTTAATCGGGAATAAATTTCTAAATAATCAGATTCTTTTAAACCTTCTTGCTTAAGAGATTTCTGAACATCATATTCAACATTATGCTCAGAAGAACTAATTAATTTTATAAATTCACTTTTGACTTCATTATTAATCATAGTCTAAATCCAAGGATCTTGATCATTATAAGAAGAGTCTAAACGATTGAATTCATTTCTAGAATTATAATATGAATCATTTAAATATTCATTAGAATCAATATAAGAATCATATTCTCTTAAATCTTTATTATCCATTTGATCATTTTCATACCAAGGAGGATCTTCCAACCAACCTTCTAGACGATTATTAACTTTTAACGAAATATTTTTAAACTCTTCTTTCCATTTTCTACTATTCTTTAACAGATCTTGTCTTAAACTGGATTTAACAATAGGTATATCATCTAAAGAATTAAAATTAGTTATTACTAGTCCTGGTTGTTGGTCTAAAATTTTGTCTATAGATAAACGCCATCGACTTGTACCAGGAATTTTAGGATTAGACCTAGATACTAAATAATACAAAATATTTCCAGTTTTAATATTAAACAAAAAATCAGCAATCACACCTATTTTTTCATTTTTATTATTTAGTAGGTTAGCTTCCATTAATGTAGGAAAACGATCTAATGTTGCTTGATCTGAAATCGCTGGTTCTCCTTTCATATAAATTTCAAAATTGCTTATAACTCTAACTTGATTTAAACGCCAAACATCTCTTGACATACTTAAATTAGAAGGTCTAGAAGCCCAACCAAGAATTCTATGTACCGGGGGGTGCATCCAAGCTATAATGCCAGGACCATGATATAAACCTTTATCACATCTAACATTGTGACTGAGGAGATTAGTCAATAATAACTCATTAGATATAGTCAAAACTATGTTCTAATTTGTATAGGCATCACTAAATAAATAAAGCTATCAGGTTCTTGAATAGGAGAAAATATAGCTGGAGTTGTTGGTGAGTTGCATCTCAATAAAATGTTATCAGAATCAATAGCTTTTATACCCTCAAGTAGATAACGCACATTAAATGCTATTTGAATATTTGGACCATCATACTTGACTGGAATAGACTCAGAACCTGAACCTACATCTTGTGCATCAGCAATTATTTTTACAAATTGAGAAGCTTCTTCTTTGATTATTTTGACCACATTATTATGTTGTTCAGCTAAAACAGCAATTCTTTCTAATGCAGAAATAAATGTTTTTCTTTCAAATTCAAGAGTATGTGAATATTTATCTGGTATTAATTGGTTATAGTTAGGATAGTTTCCTTCTAAAGTTCTTGTAGTAATTACTTGATCAGAAGCATTAAAAACAACCTGACCTCTATCATAAAAAAAACTAACTTCATTATCATTTTTCCAACTACTTATAAATCTTTCTATTTCTCTAAGAGATTTTGAAGGAAGTGTTACTTCGATTCTATTATCTTCATTATTAATTTCAGAATTTGATTCACTAATAGAATCAAGAGAATTTAAAACAGCTAATCTATGACCATCTGTAGCTGCGGCTACAAGAGAACTACCATTAAAAGTTAAATTAACTCCTGTAAGAATCTGTTTTGCTTCATCTGAACTACTAGCAAAAAGAGTTGCTCTTAAAGCATTTCCAAAAGATAAGGGGTTTATTTTTAAGGATGTACCATTTTGAACTAATGGTAAGTCAGGAAATTCATCAGCATTCATCCCTCTCATTTGATAACTACCATTTTTACTAGTTAATTTAACCTTCTCTCCAAGTTCATCACTGAGTAAATTGACAGGTGAATCAACTGATAATTTAGAAATAATTTCAGAAAACAATTTTGCAGGTAGAGTAATCGCCCCGCTGACTTCAACTGTTGCAGGAACAGACGTCTGTATTCCTAAGTTCAAATCGAAGCCAGTTAAACTTAATTTTCCAGTTCCAGCATCAGCTGTTAATAAAATATTTGCCAACACTGGATGAGTTGGTCGATTAGACACTGCTCTACTTACCAGTTGTAAAGCACTGTTTAATTCAGATTGAGAGCATGTAAATTTCATCAAATTAAATTTACCCAGGAACTCTAAAAAAAGTAAGCCAACTTTTTGGTTCCATTAAAAATAATACAGAATTTTTCTTCTTGTCTTTTTTCTAAAAATAATTAAATGAATTTATTAAAACAGTAGTAGTAGAGCCTGTGGAAACAGGGGAAATCCTTTTAATCCCTTTGTATAACACAGTTTTTTTCCAGCAAAGGTGTGGAATAAAAAAAATCGTTGGTGGTAAACTTTTTATTTTCCACAGCTTTTTATTTTTGTGAAAAAACGTATGTTTTGATGTAGCTAGTTTTCTTTTGTTTTCCACAAAAATTTTAAACGAAATAATTACTTTTCCGCAGCCACTAAATTTATTGGTTTTGTTAAATTACTTAAAACCCATAGCTTTTGCTATTTCGTTAATATTTGGCTCTAAATCTGATTGCATTTTTGAATCATTGTTTTTAATTGCACAATCAGGATCTTTTAAACCATTCCCAGTTAACACACATACTATTTTTGAATTATTTGGAATATTATTTTTTATTTTTAATAAACCTGCTAAAGAAGCAGCACTGGCTGGTTCACAGAAAATACCTTCTTCTTTTCCAAGAATTTTATATGCAGTGATAATTTCATCATCAGTTACATCTAAAAAATTTCCATTACTTTTATTTTTAACATTTATAGCTTTATCTTTGTTTACTGGATTACCAATTCTGATAGCAGTTGCAATTGTGTTTGGATTTTCAACAATCTTATTAATCACTAAAGGTGCAGAACCTGTAGCTTGAAATCCCATCATTTTGGGTAATTTCTTAGAAATACCTGCTTTAAAGTATTCTTCAAAACCTTTCCAATAAGCTGTTATATTTCCTGCATTACCCATTGGTATACAAATCAAATCTGGTGCTTCTCCTAAACTATCTATAATTTCAAAAGCGGCAGTTTTTTGACCTTCAATACGATATGGGTTTACTGAGTTTACTAATGTAATTGGATATTTATTTGATAATTCTCTTACTATATTTAAAGCTTTATCAAAGTTACCTCTTATTGCCAGTATTTCAGCGCCATATACAAGAGCTTGTGCAAGTTTACCTTGAGCAACATATCCGTCTGGAATTAATACAAAACTCCTCATCCCTGCTCTTCTAGCATATGCCGCTGCAGATGCTGAAGTGTTTCCTGTACTTGCACAGATAACAGCCTCACAATTCTCTTCTTTTGCCTTGCTAATAGCCATTGTCATACCACGGTCTTTAAAAGATCCAGTTGGGTTTAAACCATCATATTTTGCATAGACTTTGACTCCATTTCCAATGATTTCGTTTATTGATATTAATGGTATTAGAGGTGTTGCCCCTTCTTGAAGGGTTATTATTGGAGTTTTTTCATTTACAGGTAACCATTTTCTATATGCTTGTATTAACCCTGGCCAATGTTTATACGTTTTTGAATAACGAAATTTATTGGTTAATTTTTGAATAAAAGTCATTTAAGCATAAAGACAGATACTTTTAAATTACTACTTTAGTTTTTCTAAAGGAGAATCTGAATAGAATTCTACCAGTTCAGACATTGATTCTACTTTGTTTATAATTTTATTTAGCTCATTAATGTTAATTACAACTATTTTACTTGGATATGCTTCTAGAAATGTCAAGATACTAATCTTTTCGCCGTTTTCTGCTAACGCTTTAATTGTAGCTGCTTTTATTGCTAGACTTTTTGTCTTATTATCATTTACTCGTAATGGATAAATTACTTTAGCAATTCTATTAATTAGAATATTTCCAATATTACTATATAAGAGTTTACTGGTTAAAACAATAGGTGCTTTATATTCTTTTTGAATAATCATTATAATTTTTTGCTCATCATCTTCTTTGATAGTTCTTTTTAATAAATCATTTTTAATACCATCATTCGCAAAAGCTTTTAAGTCTTTAATACTAATACTTCTTCCAATTATTCCATTGACAAGAGTGACTTTTTCTGCGGATTTTATTTCATTAAAGAAACTTTCACTAAAAACAAAAGAAAGTATAAAAATAATTTGATAAATAAAATATTTTCTTTTCATTTATTTTTCTGCTTTGTTGATAATTTTAAGACTCTTGCCATACTTTTTTTTGTTATTCCTTTAGCTATTTCTATACTCATATTTCTTGTATCTCCTTCTATTAATATTCTAGGTAACTTTTTCAAGATTATTCTTTTCTTGTAACCAGGAATTTTCTTTATAATCTTTATTAGTTGTTTTACTGGTTCCATCTTCAAATTAACTTCATCTTCTTTTTTGATAAAGCTATTAATTTGAATATATTGAGGTAATTTAATGTTTATTTTATTAATTGCGTTCCATCCTATTGAATCTATTTTATTTATTATTGTATTTACTAATTCTTCTTTTAGGACATCTCCATTTTTTGAATATAAAAAATCAAGAATTTTGTCGATTAAATCTTCAATATTTAATTGTGCTTTAGTAGCTGCACTTGTAATTAAATCTTCTAATTTATTCCAATTAAGCTTTGTACCTTCAAATACCATCTCTTTTAAACTATTTCTTAATTCTGGATTTGGGTCTTCAAGTAATCTTTGTGCAAAATATGGATAAGCTGCTCCTAAGATTTTAAAGTTTGGATCTACACTTAATGCTATTCCTTCTAATGTGATTAAAGATCTTATGATTAATGCATAATAAGGTGGTAATCTAAACGGAAACTTATACATTACTCCAGAAAGATCATCAGTTACACTTTTAAAGTCCATTTTATTTACACCTACTTCTAAGGCGCTACTAAATACTTTTTCAAATGCAGGAACTATGGGTTTAAGATCTACTTTCTTATCTATAAAACCTAAAGTTACAAAATCTTTTGACAAACTATCGAAATCTTTATTGACTAAATGAACAACTGCTTTAATGAGTCCAGTTCTTGATCTACTTTCTACTTCACTCATCATTCCAAAATCCAAATAGCAAAGTCTTCCATCTTTAAGAGCCAATAGATTTCCTGGATGAGGATCTGCATGAAAAAAACCATGTTCTAATAATTGTTTTAAGCTACAATTAACTCCTATTTCAATCATATTATCTGGATCTATACCAAGTTTTTTAATTGCATCAATATTAGTCAATTTAACTCCTTCTATCCATTCCATAGTAAGTACTCTTCTGCTGGTATATTCTTTATATATTTTGGGAACAGCAATTTTAGGATTTTCTTGATGTAGACTTTTAAATCTTTCTGCATTATTAGCTTCATTAATATAATCCATTTCTTCAAAAACCCTTTTTCCTAATTCATCTATAAGTGCTACCAAGTCACTTCTAATTAGCTTAATATTATTTTTTAACCAAATAGCAATATTTCTAACTATATATAAATCAAGAGTTATTTGCTCTCTTAAACCTGGTCTCTGTATTTTGACAGCTACCTTTTCACCTGATTTCAGAGTTGCTTGATGTACTTGACCTAATGACGCTGCTGATATTGGTTCTTTTTCGATTTCTTCAAAAATGTCCTCTACTTTCATTTCTAGATCTTCTTGAAGACAAGCCATGGCAAGTTCCCCATTAAATCCAGGTAATTGATCTTGTAACTGAGCTAATTCTTCTAAAATTATTTGTGGCACTATATCTGGACGTGTTGATAATGCTTGCCCAGCTTTAATAAATGCGGGTCCTAATTTAACTAATAGATTGCTAAATTCCCTTGCTCTTTCTTTTTTTCTTTGAGGACTATTGAGCAATCCTATTATTTTGTCGAATCCCACTCCTAATAGAAATAAGCTGATTGGTACTAGGGTTGCCCATAACCTTTTAAATAGCCTTATAGGGTTTTTCTGATAAATTTTGGCAATTAATAAGGGATCATATTCCAGTAGCCCAGCAGCCTCAATAAAATCTCCAAGATCTTCTTGCATTTTTGTCATGTCTATCTTCATATCCCTTCTATTTTTAAGAGGGTTTAGCTAGCGTTTACTTGGTTACTTTAATCAATGTGCTAGTCGGATTGCGGCTTGAGAACATCGCACTTATCGATTGTTTAGAACTTTCGTTTCAGAAAGGCTTTACTGCTTTTACGGGTCAGACGGGAGCAGGAAAATCAATTTTCCTAGATTCTATTGATTTGCTCCTTGGTGGAGGAAAGAATTCTAGTAATAAAAATTTGATTTATAAAGGTAAAACAAATGCTTTTATAGAAGGTTGTTTTTTAAAAAATGCTGCAATTGAGGATTGGTTATGTAAAAATCAATTTGAAATTGAATCGGATGAATTTTTTCTTAGTAGAGACTGGAAGCTTAAAGATGAAAGATGGTTAACGCGATATAGATTAAATGGATTGATTATTAATAAGCAGCAAGTTTTGTCTTTAAGACCTTGTTTAATAGATTTTACTGTTCAAGGTCAGACTCATAATCTTTATTTATTAAACGATTCTTCAAAGTGGTTAGATAAATATGGATTTAAAGCTATTAAAGATACCCTAGAGAATGTTAAATTAAGCTGGGATGAATGGTCTGGTATCAATAAGAAAATTTCTCAGATTAAAAAAAGGAATCAAGAATATAAAAATCAATTAGAAGAGTTTAATCAGTTCTTAGAAGATTTAGATAAAGCTAAAATTGATGATCCTATGGAAGATATAAAACTCCAACAGGAGCAGGATAAATTAGTATATGGAGTTAAATTACAAGAAGGATTAGAAAAAATATTCTTATATTTAAAGAATAGCGAAGCCAACATACCATCAGTATTTGAAAATCTAGAAATAATTATACGAGAATTAAAGACAATGTCTAATTTAGATTCTTCTTTATCATCTCATTTAGATTTTGCAATGAACTTGTATGCTGATGTAGATAAGTTAAAAAATCTTTTAGAAGAGTATTCATTTACACTAGAAAGTAATCCTTTTAGACTGCATGAGATTCAAGAACGAATTCTTCTGTTAAAAAGGATTCAAAATAGATATAGTTTAAATTTAAAGGAATTGATTATTAGAAGAGAGGAATATCAAAATTTCATTCTTTCTAATTCAAACACAAGTGATTTGGAGAAGCTAGAAAGTCAAGAAGTGCTTTTTCGTAATCAGAGGGATAAAAATAATTCTTTATTAACTAATTTACGTAAACAGATAGCAAACAATTTTGAATCTGTTTTGATGAAATATTTAAGAAAACTAGGTTTAGAGAATGTTCAATTTAAAGTACAGATCCTTCCATCAAAGCCTTCTGCTAATGGGGCTGATAATATTTCTTTTCTTTTTTCAGCTAATCCAGGACAACCTCTGGCCCCTCTTTCACAAGCAGCTTCTGGTGGAGAAATGTCTAGATTTCTTTTGGCTTTGAAAACTACTTTGGCTGCTGTTGATGGAACCTCCACTTTGATATTTGATGAGATTGATACAGGTGTAAGTGGCAGAATAAGCTCTTCTATCGCAAAACTCCTTAAGGAACTGTCGATACAAAAACAAGTTTTTTGTGTTACTCACCAACCATTAGTTGCAGCAATAGCTGATCATCATTTTTCTGTATCAAAATCGGTAAAAGATGGATCCACCTCATCAACTGTGACTTTATTAACTGATTTTGAATCTCGTAAAGGAGAATTGGCAGAGCTTGCTGGCGGAGATTTTGAGGAAGCTATTATTTATGCTGCAAGCTTGTTAGGTAATAAAGCTGCCTAATAGACAAAAAGTTTCTTAGAATTCTATGATTGACCTTTTGGAGTATGAATCCTGCTTCGGATAAGACTACAAAAAAATCTCCATTAAGCGACTCTTTAGAAGACGTCATTAAAGTTTGTGGAGCTCGTCAGCATAATTTACAAAATATTGATTTAAAAATTCCTCGCAATCAATTAATAGTTTTTACTGGTGTTAGTGGTAGCGGAAAGAGCTCTTTAGCGTTTGATACTATTTTTGCTGAAGGACAAAGAAGATATGTTGAAAGCCTTTCTGCTTATGCTCGTCAGTTTTTGGGGCAGGTTGATAAACCAGATGTAGATGCTATTGAAGGCCTATCACCTGCCATTTCTATTGATCAGAAATCAACTAGTCATAACCCTCGTTCTACTGTAGGTACAGTTACAGAAATACAGGATTATTTGCGTTTGCTCTTTGGTAGAGCAGGTGAACCTCATTGTCCAGAATGTGCAAGACCTATTAAACCCCAAACCATTGATGAGATGGTTGATCAAATATTAACTTTACCTGAGGGAACGCGTTATCAATTACTTGCTCCTGTAGTTAGAGGTAAAAAAGGAACTCATGCGAAATTATTATCAGGTTTGGCTTCTGAAGGGTTTGCTCGAGTAAGGATTAATAAAGAAGTTAGAGAATTATCGGATAATATTGAACTTGATAAAAATCATACGCATTCAATAGAAGTAGTTGTTGATCGTTTGATTTCTAGAGAAGGAATTCAAGAACGTCTTACAGATTCATTACAAACCGCCTTAAAAAGAGGAGATGGTCTTGCATTGGTCGAAGTCGTTCCCAAAAAGAATGAAAGTTTACCGAACAATATAGAAAGAGAAAGATTATTTTCTGAAAACTTTGCTTGCCCAGTTCATGGGTCAGTAATTGAAGAACTCTCACCTAGATTGTTTTCATTTAATAGTCCTTATGGGGCCTGTCCTCAATGTCATGGATTGGGTCATTTGAAAAAGTTTACTTGCGAAAGAGTAATACCAGAGCCTTCTTTACCTGTTTATGCAGCTGTTGCTCCCTGGAGTGATAAAGAGAATTCATATTATTTTTCTTTATTATTTTCTGTTGGTGAAGCTTTTGGGTTTGAAATAAAAACCCCATGGAAGGATTTAACAAAAGAACAGCAAAATATTTTGCTTCATGGAAGTAAAAAGCCAATTTTAATTCAGGCTGATAGTAGATATAATAAAAAAAGTGGCTTTGAAAGACCTTTTGAAGGAATTTTACCAATTTTAGAAAGACAACTAAGAGATGCTAATGGAGAGTCTGTACGTCAAAAGCTTGAAAAATATTTAGAATTAGTTCCTTGCACAAGCTGTTCTGGAAAAAGATTAAGGCCTGAGGCTCTAGCAGTAAAGGTTGGAACATTTTCTATAAATGAGTTGACGGAAACTAGTGTTTCTGAAACTTTGCAGAGAATTGAACAATTAATGGGTGTAGGTAATTATCAATCTTCACCTCCTCTTCTTTCTTCTCGTCAAATTAAGATTGGAGAATTAGTTTTGAAAGAAATTCGTTTAAGACTAAAGTTCCTTTTGGATGTTGGTTTGGACTATCTTTCGTTAGATAGACCGGCTATGACTTTGTCTGGTGGAGAGGCTCAAAGAATTAGACTAGCAACACAAATTGGTGCAGGTTTAACCGGAGTCCTCTATGTGTTAGATGAACCAAGTATCGGTTTACACCAACGCGATAATGATAGGTTATTGTCTACTTTAGAAAGGTTGCGAGATCTCGGAAATACTTTAATTGTTGTTGAGCATGATGAAGATACAATACGTGCTGCTGATTATTTAGTTGATAT